>Ga0181520_10000710_pt1 | contig 71952 bp, 69 predicted proteins | sample PEATcosm2014_Bin_29_FD_132451 | JGI IMG/M metagenome (GOLD analysis project Ga0181520, IMG submission 132451) | Peatland microbial communities from MTU Mesocosm Facility, Houghton, MI, USA - PEATcosm2014_Bin02_30_metaG | ecosystem: Environmental > Terrestrial > Soil > Wetlands > Peat | place... | reverse complement strand
CTTGTGAACTATTCCATGGCCGCAGCCGGGGCAATAATGCAGGGGCTTATCGGTCATGCTTGCCGGTTTTCCATATATTAAAGTTGCCATAAGTACTGGCCCCCTTTTCCGTTAAGGGTATCAAGCGCCCTTTTGCAGATCTCGCTTTCTTCCACTATGTTACCTCCGGTCCTTCCATAAAAAGATACATCGGCTTTTCCTCCGGCGGCCAGGACCAGGTCCTCGACCATCTGCCCGGCGCTCATCTCTACAGACATAAAATTCCTGACGGAGCCTGAAGCCAATTTTTTTATTTCCTGGTAAGGGAAAGGATAAAGGCTGATGGGCCGGAAGAAACCGACCCTGCGGCCCTCTTCCCTGAGCCTGTGTACCGCGCTCCTGGCTATCCTTGCGGACATGCCGTAGGCAACCACTACAAGTTCGGCGTCATCGGTATCGAAACTTTCGAAACGGACCTCGTTTTTCTTGATCAGTGAATATGTATCCTGAAGGATCGTATTGTTTTTTTCAATCGCGTCTTCGCTTCCGAAGAGCGATCGCACGACGTTCTTCGCCCTGTTTTTCGCGCCGGTCAGGGCCCAGGGTTTTTCATATTTTTTCGAAAAATCTTCCCTCATCACGACCTTCTCCATCATCTGCCCGATAACGGCGTCGCTTAATATCAGAGCCGGCACCCTGTACTTATCCGCAAGGCCGAAAGCCAGGATGGTCAGATCCATCATTTCCTGAGGCGAAGCCGGGGCTAAAACTATCAGGTGGTAATCCCCGTTGCCTCCGCCCTTGACAGCCTGCAGGTAGTCGCACTGGCCCGTCCAGACGTTTCCGAGACCGGGGCCGCATCTCTGCACGTTTGCAACGACGCATGGAAGCCTGGCGCCCGCAAGGTATGACATCCCTTCCTGCATGAGGCTGAATCCCGGCGATGAAGTGCTTGTCATGACCCTGGCTCCCGCCGCCGAAGCTCCGAAGACCATGTTGATCGAAGCAAGCTCGCTTTCCGCCTGGATAAAAACACCGCCGACTTCCGGCATCCTCTCCGACATGTATTCGGGAACCTCATTCTGCGGAGTGATAGGATAACCGAAATAAAAGCGGCACCCTGCTATTACGGCGCCTTCGGCCATGGCGCAGTTGCCTTTCATCAATAATATTTCACTCTTTTCCATTATTTAATCCTTTTTCCAGACTTTAATCGCCGAATCGGGGCATACGACGGCGCATTTCCTGCAGCCGATGCAGTCCTCGTTCCTGAAAGGCTCGGCGTAGCGCCAGCCCTTAGCGTTAAAATTATCCCCGATCGCTATGACGTTTTTCGGGCATTCCGGTATGCAGATGGAACACCCTTTGCATAGCTCGCCGCTGATCTCTATATAAAAACCCATTTGACCTCCATTGATCTAATCTTTCAAAGCCTTAATAAGTGAATATTTTAGCTTATGGTTACTTCAACTAACCGCCCTCAGGGCGGATAGGAAGTAACCATGGGCTGAATAATTATAATTAAAAAATCGATTGTTCGCAACATCGCGCAGTATTGAAACAGCCCTTAAAAGGAATTTTATTACAATAAAAGCAGAGTTTGATTTAACTGTGTGAGCGGCCGGGAAACACAACCGGTATGTCATAATGTTGAACAAGTATAGAACATTAGAGGGATAAAATCAAATAAAAGCTGCGGCGCTCCTCTGGCATTTGACAGTCAAAAAACGGTTTGACACAACATTCCGGCCCTGTTATGATATTTACGGGAGATATGATGAGAAAGATTGTCCTTCTCGCGATTTTTATGGCTTTCTGTGCTGTTTTAATATCTTTTTATACTCTGAAAAACATTCAATACGAACCCGCAAAAGCCATATCCGCTTCCCGGCAGTTCCTGAATTTAATGAAATCCGGAAAGCTCGGGCAGGCTTATTCCCTGACTGCGACGAATTCAGGCGCTTCATTAAAGCGGTTTCAAGACAAGGTGTATATCGAATGGACAAGACATGGCGGCAGGGAAGACTTCAATGCCGTACTTGATCAGGTTTTTCCGAAACAGTCATACGGGAACAGGCTGGTCCGTTATTTAACCGGGAGAAAAATCGAGCCGGACTGGCTGTATGTCAATTATCATGCCGGCGGCATTCCGTTTGGGATCAAGCTGATATCGGACAGCAATGGAAACTGGAAAATAGTAAATTTCGAATCTCATGCGGAGTAGCCGCTGATTTATTCCATCCCTATCTTCTTCTTGATCTTTCCGACTGTTTTTATCAGCTCCGGCAGCCTGGACTGGGCGACATGTATGCGCTTTTCCTCCATGGCGTCCCTTGCCGGAGTGCCGAACATAACGCTCTTTTCTTCAATGGTTCTTCCGGATACGATCCCCGACTTGGCTAATATCAGCACGTTGTCCTTTATCGTCACATGGTCGGCGATGCCGACCTGCCCGGCGATCACGCAGTTGGCCCCTATGGTCGAACTGCCGGACACCCCGGTCTGGGCCGCGATTACGGTTCCCCTGCCGATCCTGACATTATGTGCTATCTGCACAAGGTTGTCGATCTTCACCCCGTCGCCTATCACTGTTTGGCTGATCGTCGCCCTGTCGACGGTCACTCCCGCTCCTATCTCCACATCGTTTCCGATTACTATCCGCCCGATCTGCGGTATCTTGATATTTTCACCGTCTTTCTGGATATAACCGAAGCCGTCGCCGCCGATAACGGTATTATGATGGATTATGACATTATCCCCGATGACTGTCTGATCATCGATCTTGACCCCTGCTTTTATGATGCAGTTCCTGCCGATCCTAACGTTTTTCCCTATGTATACCTGGGAATATATCACTGTATCGTCGCCTACAGTTGAATCGTCCATGATCGTCGTAAAGGGCAATATTGTAGCTCTTAAACCGACCCTGGCTCCTCTTTCTATGTATACGCCCGGGTATATCTCCTTTCTATAGGGTTTATACGGGCTGAATATCTCGAGCACTTTTGTGAAAGCTATTTTCGGGTCTAAGCAGGTTATATAGGGTTTTAAAGAGCTCGACATGCCCTCCGGGCATATTATAGCGGAAACAGCCGATGCTTCGAGAATGCCTAAATTCGTTGCGTCAACAGTATATGCGACCGTGCCTTCTTTCTGGATCTCGAGATCCGAAACCCCTGAAATTTCAATATCTTTTCCTTTCAATTTACCTTTAATAATAGCGGCTATAGCTGATAATTTCATTTGAAAACCCCTTTTTTATCTTATGTTTTATTGTGCAATTATTATACCATATTAAGGCTATTTAATAGTTAAACTCTTTCAATCCACTGTAACAAATATCATACACCGGCAGACCTGCTTTCTTCTGCGGACTCTGCGGATCCCTTAACTTTCTCCAGTCTTTTCAGGCCCGAATTATAATAATTCTTGTCTATCTCGCAGCCGATATAGTTTCTCCCCGTCTGGACCGCGGCCACAAGAGTGGTTCCACTTCCGCAGAACGTATCCAGGACTGTGCCCCCTTCCAGTGAATGCTTGAGGATGAGCTCCCTGGTTATTCCGAGGGGTTTCTGGGTGGGGTGGAGCCGTTTACCGCCGTCCCTGTGTATCGGGGCGGAATAAACGCCGTTGTCGTAAACGCTGTTGAAAACGGGCTTGCCGCTTTTGACGGCGGACAGCGCTACTTCCCTGCTGTTTGTGAGGTAATTGGTCTTGCTGTTGATCGGGACAGGGTTGGTCTTTATCCATTCGATAAACCTGACCTGTTTTAAACCCGCATCTTCCATCCATTCTTTAAGCGCGCCTATTTTGAATAAATCATACCAGATGATGCAGCTGCCGCTGTTCTTCAAAACCCTGTAATATTCTTTAATTGCCGTCCTGATCAATTTCACATGCGTTCTCATGGGAAGATTGTCCCAGCGTCCGAAGTCCATGCTGATCCTGAAGCGTTCGACGCCCAGCGGTCCGCATGCCTTGAAGCCCGTATTCCTCGAAATAATATACGGGGGGTCTGTAAGCACAAGGTCGATGGATTTGTCTTTGACCTGCTTGAGCAGCTCGAGAGCTCCGGTATTGTAAAATCGATTTAATTCTATCATAGTGTCTGATATTTTAATTTATTCGCCGTAAAGACGCAAAGATCGCAATATCCGCTTCACATAAATGAGCTTCATAATCTCGAAGAGCATCATATTGGCCAGTCCCGCCCCTATGCACCAGATGATGTCGTACCATTTAAGGGCGTCAAAGAGAAAAATATCCCTTAGCGCCGGAATTGTCAGGACAAGGGCTAAAAGGGCCGCCGATCCGGAAACGACGAGCCACAGGGCTGTATTCTTCATTTTTATTGTCTTGAAGATATTCGATTTCCAGGACCGGCCCGATAAGATCAGGCCTAAATTTGCTATAATAAGGGTGGTAAATGCCGCGGCCCTCGCGTAACGGGGATCAGAAATCCGTAATCCTGCAAGAAGATATACGGCTAAAGACGTCAAAAGAACACAGAATCCCTGGAGGACCGAAAATAAAAACTCATCCCTTCCTATGAGGGGTGTCGAGAGGCTTCTCGGCGGCCTGTCCATTATTCCCTCTTCCTCATTCTCGGCTTCGAATACGATCGAACATGCCGGATCGATTATCATCTCGAGGAAGACTATATGCACAGGCAGGAGTATAAGGGGAAATTTAAACAGAACAGGTATGAGCGCCATCCCCGCAATGGGTATATGAATGGATATGACGTAGATCATGGCCTTCTTCAGGTTGTCGAAAATCCTCCGGCCCATCCTTACTGCCGAAACGATTGAAGAAAAATCGTCATCGAGAAGCACGAGGTCTGCGGCCTCCCTGGCCACGTCCGTCCCCCTGAGCCCCATAGCGATTCCTATATGCGATGATTTGAGCGCCGGAGCGTCGTTTACCCCGTCTCCCGTCATCGCCACGACCTCCCCCATATCTTTCATCGAGTTGACTATTATAAGCTTCTGTTCGGGAACCATGCGGGCGAAAATTCCCGTATTTTTGAGCCTGGTTTTGAATTCTTCCTGACCCATAGCAGAAATTTCCTGCCCCGTTATAAGCCCTGACTTCCCGTTAAGGCCTATCTGTTTAGCAATATTGACTGCCGTGCCGGGGTAATCCCCTGTAATCATCATAACCCTGATGCCGGCCCTGTAGCATTCTTTTACTGCGGGATATACGGATGGCCTTACGGGGTCTGAAAGGCCGATGAGTCCCAGGAATTCGAAGTCGAAGTCATGCTGGATCTCCGGGAGGATATCCGAATGAAACTCCGAATGTGCGACTCCGAGCACCCTCAGCCCCTCCCCGGCAAGTTCCATGACCTTTTCCATAATTCCGCCTCTCAGGCCGTCCTCGACATGACAGAGATCGAGGATGGCCTCCGGAGAACCCTTCGCCGCAATCATGTAATAATCCAGGCCGGGCAGCCGCCATACGTTCGACATGGCCATCAGCTCCTCTCCTAACGGATATTCCTGGACAAGCTCCCAATCCTCATGAATATGTTCCGTATTCCCGAGCTTGTATTCACCGAGCTGTTTTATAGATATTTCCATCGGATCGAACGGCGATTTCTGGCTTGCAAGGATGCTGTATTCGACGAGCCTGTGAAAATTCTCGGGGAGGCTCTCCGACGGGTCATTGAACCGGGGGCTGAATGCATTTCCGCCGCAATATATCTTCGATACGCTCATTTTGTTCCATGTTATGGTCCCCGTTTTATCCACGCAGAGAACCGTGGCGGCGCCGAGAGATTCTATCGCCGAAGGCTTTCTCGTAAGAACGTTCCTTTTAGACATGCGCCAGGCTCCTATAGCCATGAAGACAGTCAATATTACGGGGAATTCCTCCGGCAAAAGGGCCATGGCAAGCGCGATGCCTGCAAGCAGGCCGTCAATCCAGGATCTGACCGGGTTATGCGCATCGGCCCGGGTAAACCCGTAAATTATAACAAGGGATATGCAGATCAAAAGCCCTATGACAGCGACATTTTTTACCAATCTGTCGGTTTCCTTTTCGAGCGGGGTAGGCTCACGGCCTATCGACTTGAGTGAAAACCCGATCTTGCCGAGCTCTGTATTGCTCCCTGCAGCGTAAACCCTCGCTATTCCCTGCCCTTTGACAACCATTGTCCCGGAAAAAACGCGGGATGATTCTGTTTTATGAACGGGAACGGATTCGCCTGTCAGAAGCGATTCATCTATATTGAGGTTCAAAGAATTCAGGAGAAGCGCGTCGGCCGGAACCCTGTCCCCTTCGGCGATTACTATCACGTCATCCCGGACTACTTCCCTGCCGGCTACGCGCCTTACCGCCCCGTCCCTGATTATAAGAGCCCTGGGACTCGACAGGTCCTTGAGCGCCGTCAGGGCCCTTTCCGTTTTGCTTTCCTGGTAAATAGTTATCCCCATTATAAGACAAACGAAACAGAGAAGCATGAAGGCCTCTCTCGTATCGCCGAGGAAGAGATAAAGCAGGCCGCCGGTAAGCAGCAGCAGGAACATAGGTTCTCGAAGAACTTCGAATGCAATAGCTATAGGGCTTTTCATGCCCGAAGAGGGAAGTTCGTTATATCCTTCCGCTTTGAGCCTTTTTCCGGCTTCAAGCTCTGATAAACCTTTAAAGTTTCTTATATCGGGGCTTTTAAGCATAGGATCTCCTTAACAGCGCCTGGTGAACGAAGCGAGCTTAGCGCTGCTTAGTGCCGGTGAGAGGCAGATTAATATAAGGTAGAAATTGCTGTTTTGTCAAAAATTTATTTGCTAAAATCGCATGCAGTATTTAAAATAACTGTATGAGTAAATTAATTTTAAATGATATCATCAGGGAAAGGCTTCTGAAATACGCTCTTGACCAGATCCACCAGGGACATTGGGGCAATGCTGAACTCACTATCCCTGAATACCAGAACCTTTATGAAAAGATCAGGGATTCGGGCAGAGTTTTAGCCCTGTCCGGGATAGAGACCGGAATAATCATACAATGGATTTCTGATTCGACGAGAGACGGAAGGATGCTGATTCAGGAAGATATAACGATTATAGATAGCATGATAGCCTCGATCGGGGAGGATCAGGAAGGCCTTGAAAAACTGAAAAAGATACGCGGGACTGCTAAATGACGATCAAGCTTATTATTACAAAAATATTCCGCCTGTTCACAGGTTTTATATTAAAACCATCCGCGACGACGGACGAACTGCTTGCTGCAAAACCGGACGGAAGCGCGGACGGATTCTTTTTTATCCTTTTCTATGGCCTGCTTCTCTCCCTGATATCACTGGCATATTTCTTCACGGGCATGGTATCGCCTTTAAAACCGTTCCTGGCTGTCAGCCCCGGAAAGGCGTACCTCGTGCAGGCTTTTATATCCATTCCTGTCTCATTTTCGGGCGTGCTTGCTTATTGCGGACTTTCTTCCATCCTGGCCCCTTTAATAGGAGGCAAGGGAACTTTCGAAAAAGCCTTCAACGCCCAGGTTTATGCTCTTCTCACGCCGGCTCTTATCTTTACGATCCTGCCGAAACTCCTTTTCTTGCAAATGCCATGGCTTGCGGCTGTTTTGATCTGCTTTATCATACCTGAATTATGGATCATGATTTTATCCGTTAAGGTGATAGCCAGGGCTTACAAACTCGATATTCCGGGAAGCTTCGCCCTGTTCTTCATTTCTTCAATTCCTCTTATCCTGCTGGACTTCGTATTTGTCCGCTGATACTGGAGTCGGCGCTAACTTGATAATTATTCAAATTTATTATAAAATTGTTCCTGTCTAAAATGCCGGGGTGGCGGAATTGGCAGACGCGCTAGATTCAGGTTCTAGTAGGCTCACGCCTGTATGGGTTCAAGTCCCTTCCCCGGCAATATTTTCAGGAGAAAAGCATGCCCTTTTTCAAAAAAACGGCCCTGATAGTGTTTTCACTTGTTATTCTTTCAGCGGGCACTGTTTCAGCCAAAAAAATAACCGTGTTCACGGCGGGAGATATTGTACGCATAATCAAGGACAAGATCGCCCAGATGAAGACATTTTCCGGTTCTTTCACATATTCTTTCAACAGCAAGACGTACAGCGGAATGATACAATACAAATCCCCCGATAAGTTTTTGATGTCTTTTTACGGCAAGACGGCGGCGGGCGCCGGCGTGGAAACCGGCCAGAAATTCATATCCGACGGTAAAAATCTCTGGCTTGTTTTCAAGGACCAGAATATAGCGATAAATGAAACCCTCGAAAGGGATAAAAAGAGCCCCCTTCTCGGCTGGAATATCGACAGGCTATTAAAAGAATACGTCCCTACTCTTCCCAAGACCAATTATCTTGTAAGTTACAAGAACGAGGAATGCTACAAGATAATATTCGTGCCTAAAAGCAACACTGCGGGTTTCAAGTACATCAACATGATAGCCGGCATGGAAGGCGAAATTCTGAAGGTGGAAGCTCAAAACCAGCTCGGTAACACGGTTGAGTTAGGTATCACTTATAACACTTCAAGCATTAATGCTCCGGTTTCGGATGATTATTTCGAATACAAACCGGATGAAAATACACAGCAGTATGAAAATATTCTCCTGCCCAATAGCGAAGAACCCCAGCAGAACAATGAATAGGCCCGAAGGAGTCCTTGATGAATAAGATAATAATATTCATGACAGCTGCATTTCTTTTATTCGGCTGTTCCGTCACAAGTGAAAAATTCAGGTATCAGTCGAGGTTTGACAGGTTCTATTTTCTTCTGAACAATGATGAAAAGGGTTACTTCGCTTCCGGAGATCTCGATAAACTGTCCGCTTCGATAAAGCCGAGGCTCGAAAGCGATAAAACTTTGAATGAACGCTGGAAGGATGTGCAGTATTACGAGGCGATATCGGGTTTCAATCCCGGCCAGACGGCGCATTTTTTCAGGGAAGTTATTTTAAAAGAACTTGACCGCGATTATTACTATAAATTTATGGGAATGCTCGATTCAGGCATGCAGAAAGAATTCGTGTTAACTAACGGTTTTATGGATTCCTATTTTAGCCTCTATAAGCAAAATCCTTCGTTCAAAAACCTTGTTGATTCTATCAAGACGGACGGACGGCTATACGGTTTTTCCGACGGCCAGGTTTACGGATTCTTAAGGCACACGATTTTCCCCGAGAGCAGTCAGAAATATATTTTCTTTTCTCTTCTCAAGCTTTTAAAGGAATGCGGCGCCCTAGCCGACTTTAAAGCGGGAAATATCGCCCTTGCCGCTCAAAAGCTCGGTCTCTTTATCCAGAACAGCCAGGACCGGGCGGCGGCGCTGCAGAATATAAGCGGCAAGAGCGGTTTATCCGCCCTGTCGGTCCCTGACCTCCTCTTGGTATATTATTCCGTGGTTTTAAAAGAAATGGACCCCTATGCGCTTTCGCATACGCTTGCTAAATTTTAATGGAGAGTTTAATGGATCTTCTCGGCGGAATATATAATGAACTGGAAAGCTTAAAACTGACGGATATAAATGTATATGATTCAGGCGGCAAATCTATTCTTGCCGATTATTTCTTTGTTTCCTCGGCAGACAGCATTGTACAGCTTGAAGCTGTCAGGAATAATCTCATCCGCTACATGAAAAAATTCAAGACATACCTTCGAAACAGCATGGAAGAATGGCATGGCGGATGGTGCCTTCTCGATTTCGGCGATATTATTATTCATATATTCCTCGAAGAAAGGCGAAGTTTTTTCCAGATAGACCGTCTTATGGAAAGTTCAGGCTATGCCCTTATAGATGTTTCAGTTCCGGCTTAGTATACCGGACAATTCTTCTATTATTTTCAATTTTTCTTCATGATCCAGGCCCCTGCCCGCCCCGCTGTCAAGTTCGAAAATATCATGCACATACCACCCTTTTGTGTCAATATGAGCGCTCAGGATTTCGATCCCTGTTTTCGAAATATATCCGGCGGTTTCAAAAAGAAGAGCCGGCCTGTCCATGCAGTTGATCTCGAGCATTAATGCGCCGCCTCCCCTGTTCTCAAGCTGTATTTCGGGTTTCCTTGAAAAAACGGCGGGAGACTTCTTGATCTTTTTTTTCATAGCGTCGATGGCTTGTTCGAGCCCGGCCCCGTTATCCCGGTGAGTTTTGATGAGTTTTTCAAGTTCTTTTGTCCAGAAATCGAGTTCATCCTTCATGGTCTCAGCGTAATCGAAGCCGAATATCCTGGTGACCGTAAATTCGTCTACAGCCGTGCCCCTATAGGTTCTTGCGGCGGCGCTTACAATATCGGCCCCGTTCAGGGCGAGTATCCCGCAGAAAAAAGAGAAAAGGCCCTTCCTGTCGGCGGCAAACATTTTTACTTTGAAATAATCATTGTAGCTCCTGACCCTTATCCGTATCTCGGGCCCTTTTATAGAGACAACGGTGCTGTAATCTTCAATTATTTCATTTTCCCCGTACTGCGCCTGATAGGAAGCTCCCATTCCGGCGACAAAGTCGGCGATTTCATCCATCGGGCGCGACATGAGGGGAGCGGAGGGCTTTTGCCCCTGAGCTTTCAGCTCCGGGACGATAAAGGGCAGAACATTCCCGTATAAAAGAGCGAGGAGTTCAGCCATGTAGCTCTTGAAGTTTTCCGACTTTGTAGCATAGATATCGCAATATGTAACCATGTAAAGGGAGTCGAAATATTCCCTGGGAAAAGGAGTCAGGACAAATTTCGTCGCGCAGTCCCGCAGCATCACAGGATCGGATATACTGCTTCTCCTGATAAGATTTGAAAGCAGAAGATGATTGTCTATAAGGAAGAGGATCAGGTCTTTCTCCATGCGTTTCAGCGGCAGCGCCTTGAAAAGACCGGCCGCCATTTCAAAACCGTTTTTCGAATGGTCTCCTTCATAGGCCTTCCCGGCGTCATGAAGGAGCAGGGCAAGTCTGATTACCCAGATATTTTTTTGATAATAAGAACAGATCTCCGAAAAATGTCCGAATTTAACCCTATCCTTCGGGTCATTTCCCGCACCCAGGCTTCGAAGGACCGCTAAGGCCCTCACCGATTCAAGTACATGCTCATCGACGGTAAACTGGTGGTACGGGTTGTAAATTATAAGGTGCCTTATCTTTTTTAACGGAGTAATATATTCATACAGCAGCCCCGAATATTTCATGACCGTTAAAGCTGCGCCTGCGCTGTCGAGGGAAAGGATCTTCCTGAAGATGCCAAAGACCTGGCGGGATTTCCTGTCATCATTATTTATCTTTCTCGTGCATTCCTTTAAATAATGGATAAGGCTGAATGTAAAATAAGCTTCTGCCGTGCTGTAGGCATAAACTGTCTCCATCGCGTTTTCAATTGAAAATCCCAGTCCTTCCCTGATATAAAAACTTTTGTTGACAGTCTCATAATAATTCTTTATTCCTCTGCCGGCGGAAGGGCGTCTTTTGCTCAGATTTTTCCCTTTTATATATTTAAGATGGAATTCCTGTATTATAAACATGAGCGATAAGAAAATGTCTTCCGCCTTGCCGTAATACTTTTTCATCAGTTTCGCGGTTTTAGAGGCTTCACTCCCCGAATGAAAAAAAAGGCCTGAAACGGCAAAGTGGTCATTCATCAGAAACCGGTCGTTTTTTCTGCCGCTGTCAAGGTGCAGAAAACATCTGATGAATAATAGAAAATCATATGCGACATAAGTCCTTTTATAATACATGGCAGAAAGAATCGATTTTAAGCCCGCCAGTCCGCTCATGCCGGTGAATGTATAATTCAGCCATTCCATGATGTGAACGCTTCGAAGCCCGCCTATGCTTTTCTTTATTTCCGGCTCTTTCAGGAGTATCTCGCTTGCAGGATCACAGCTCACGGAATTAATTTCTTCTATCCTCGATTTAAGGTAATTGACGCGGAATGTCACGGTCGATTTTTTCCGGATCTTTTCCATTCCGCTGAATAGAACACTGTCGCCTTTTAATAACCTTGCTTCGAAAAGGCCTGTCAGTAATTCCATATCCTCCCTCGCGTGAGAGGCGAGATTTGCAAGAGTCCTGACGCTGTGGCCTACATGATAGCCGCAGTCCCATAAATTCGTTGCGAATTCATGCATGAAGCGTTCGACCGGCGCTTTTTCCGTATGAAGGATAAGAAGGTCTATATCTGAATAAGGGGAAAGCTCATTCCTCCCGTATCCCCCGATAGCCAATATTGAAATCCCATCCGGGACCCCGCCGGAGAATTCAATGATCTTATCCAGGATAATATCCCGTAAATGGGAAAGGTCGTTGGCGGTCCCGATTCCTTTTCCCAGGGACCAGCCTGACATCGTCTCTTCCCTCAGAAAATCAAGAATGGAATTCTCTATCCTTTTAATTTCCGATATGAAAATTTTCCTGTCCGTTCCTCCGGCAGGCAGAGTATTTATCCTTTCTAATAATAATTCTTTTCCAGTCATGTTGAGAAACCCTCAAAAAAACAAGCGCCCATACGGGCGCATGATAATAAAAGCATTCCCTGCCCCTCTTTTAAAGCGGAACAGGGAAATTTGATTCTTATTCTTAAATTGCTACGTCGCCTCTTTCTTTTGTCCTGACCCTGACGACATCTTCAACCTTCGAAATGAAGATCTTTCCATCGCCGATCTGGCCTGTGGCAGCCGTTTCTACTATCGCGTCGATTATCTTTTCCGCAGTATCGTCCGCGGTAACTATTTCTATTTTGACCTTCGGAATGAATTTTATTTCATATTCCCTGCCCCTGAAAAGTTCCTTCATGCCTTTCTGCCTTCCATGGCCCTGGACCTCGGTATAATTCAAGCCGGAGTAGCCGAGTTCGGAAAGTTTTTCAACAACCGCTTCCAGTTTGTCGGGCCTGATAATAGCTTCAATTTTTTTCATATATTCCTCCGATCCTTAATTGGACGACTCAATCTGTTCGCCGTGCTGGGATATATCAAGCCCTTCGGCCTCTTCTTTTTCAGTGACGCGGAGCCTGTAGCCGGTGATCAGGTTTGTCAGGAATAAGCAGATGAGCGTACCTACAATGGCTATCGCCCAGGCAACACCGACCGACATAAGCTGGGTCAAAACCTGGCCCGGATTTCCGTCAATGAAACCTTTTCCTCCGGAATTAACAGCCGAAACAGCGAAAATTCCGGTCGCGATGGCGCCCCATGTGCCGCCAAGACCGTGAACGCTGAACACATCGAGAGCATCGTCATATTTGAACATCTTACGGAAAACCGACATAAAAGTAAAGGAAATAAGGCTTACCACTGTCCCTATTGCGAGAGCCCCTTCGACATTAACGAAGCCGGAAGCAGGCGTTATGGCGACAAGTCCTGCAACGGCTCCCGTGCATGCTCCTATAACGCTGGGCTTCTTCATTATTATCCATTCAAGAACAAGCCAGGTCAATGCGGCCATCGCCGTAGCGATATGAGTGACCATAAAAGCGCTCGAAGCTAACCCGTTGGCTGCAACTGCGCTTCCTGCGTTAAAGCCGAACCACCCCACCCAGAGAAGTGCGGCGCCTATGAAAACATAACCCACATTTGAAGGGGGTGAAACCGGATTTTTCCCGTGGCCGACCCTGGGCCCGAGGACTATGCAGGCCACAAGGGCTGAAACTCCGGAAGATGCATGCACTACAAGACCGCCCGCAAAATCGAGCGCGCCCTTCTGGGCTAATAATCCTTCCGGGTTCCATACAAGGTGGGCAATCGGCATGTACACAACAAAAGACCATAATATAATGAACACAAACCAGCCGATGAAACTCATCCTTTCAGCGATAGCTCCCGATATCAATGCTACTGTTATAATAGCAAACATCAGCTGGAACATCGAGTAGGCGTTTTCAGGGATGGTGGGGGCGTTGTAATGGACGCTGTTTATCCCGATCCCGTTAAAAAACGCAGCCTTGAGCGAACCGATCCATTGGTGTATCCCGGTCAGCGCTGCGGCGGCGTCTATAGTTTTTTTCGCAAGCGATCCGTCGGCGTTGAACTCGAGCGGGGTTGCTACATGGAAAATCAGGCTGTATTCGCAGATCACCCAGAGGATGCTGACTACTATAGCGCAGGCAAAGCTGTAATAAATAACCGATAAAATATTCTTTTTCCTGACAAGACCGCCGTAGAAAAGGGCTAAGGCCGGAATCGTCATCAGCAGAACGAGCGCTGATGAGGTTAATACCCATGCAGTATCTCCGGAATTGATGACAGGTCCCGGTTTTGCGGCCTCGGCAAAGAGCCCTGCCGCGGGCAGGATGGCCATTGCCGCCAATGCCGCCCAGAATTTCAATACATGACTTTTCATAATACCTCCTTCTTCCTGGTACGATAAAAGCAATTATGATGCCATATTAATATTGCAATATCATTGATGCATTCTTCCCGGGAAATTCAGCTTAATGTTTCCATTTTTTTATAAAAATAAAAGATAATAAATGATTAAATATTATGCAAATCAGATTTATGTGTGCAATATATGACCTGAGGAAATTTTTATCACTCTCATGATTAATTATTGACCATATCGAAATTTAATGGATAATATATAATCCTCTGTCCATAATTAAGCCTGATGTTTAACCATAATAAAAATTATAATTATTTTATTATATTTCATTGCAGAGTATGATTTTACGTATTATTATGATTAATTTTATTACTTCTGGTATAATAATTGCACTTTAAGGGTATGAACAGTATTTCAGAAAAAGGAGGACTTTATGTCTGAAAGAGAGAATACTTCGGTAAAGATCGTACCGACGCTCGGACTGATGGGAGCGGCGATGAACGCCATGGCTCTGATAGCGCCGGGAGCGTTTCTATGGATCACTTACCAGATCCAGGCCGCCGCTACCACAACGAGCGGCGCTTCCGCTGCGCCGGATATGTGGGCGGGCATACTGGTGGCTCTAATACTTGCCTTTTTAACCGCCCTCTCATACGCGGAGCTTGCCAGGATTTATCCTGAGGCCGGGTTCGCGAGCTGCGCTTACTTCGCGGAAAAGGCATTCCTCGATTCCCGGAAGGAAAAACGGGCAGCCCCGACATCGATAGCCCGTATTTCCAAGCTCGCGACAGGCTGGGCCGCCCACCTTTTCTACTGGGTGTATCCCGGGGTAATGGTGGCGATGATGGCCATCCTCATCGGTTATATCTATAACGCGGTAACGGGCCAGACCCTTTCCAACACCGTTCTTACAATCATTGGCGTTGTGTTTGCCTTTGTCGTGGGCTATATCGCATTCAAGGGCGTTACAGGATCCACCAAAACGAACATAATAATCAACATTATTCAATGGTCCGCCATAATCGTTTTCGGCGTACTTGCGATATGGTACAGGGTTTCCAATCCCGAGCATGCGGCGAACTGGAGCTTCTCGGGGGCTTTTGACATAGTCAAGTTCCATAATATACAGGCTGTGCTCGTTCAATCCACGATCGCAATCCTTATACTCGTGGGTTTTGAAAGCGCCACATCCCTTTCTGCGGAGACTAAGAACCCGGGGAAAAACATCCCCAGGGCTATTTTGATCGCTCTGTTCGTGCAGGGAGTTATAGCTTATCTCTTTGAATACTTCGCTGCAAACCTCATGGCAAGCGAAAAGCTGACCGGGACCCTTACAATCGCGGCGACCGCTACGGCCAAGGCCTCTACAAAGATAGTAACAGGCATGGACGCCCTCGCCAATTCATCCGCCCCGATAGGGGATATGACAAGGCTTTTAGGAGACAAGCTCCTGGGAGGAATAGGTTTCGGCCTGATGCTCGTTATGGCGGCCACAGTGGCTATAGCGGTGATCGGCACGACCCTGAGCTGCATGAACACAGCGGTACGTGTTACCAACGGCATGGCCGCGGACAGGGAGCTCCCTGAATTCCTGAGTTTTCTTCATTCCGGCAACAAGACCCCGCATATGGCGATATGGGTGCTTGTCGTTATTTCCTGCGTTATCGCGGCAATCGGAATACAATCCGTAGTCGGTTTAACCGGCATAACGCTCGCATCGAACTTCGGAACATTCGTTCTTTACGGCCTCGTATGCGTATGGACGATCGTCGCTTTCAAGGGCAGGAAAGATTTCAATATTTTCAGGCACGGCGTGATACCTGTCGGCGGGCTTATACTTAACGTGCTGATGCTCGTAGGCATAATATACCTGAACTTTACAGGCACCGCGGACAATGTCACCGAAGCCAGGATATGCTTCTACATAGCCGGCGGCTTCGCGCTTATCAGCTTCCTCTATGTGATAGTAACGACTGTAAACAAGAATTACAGCATGAAAATGATAACAGCGATGATACGTCCCGAGAGGCTTGGAATACTCGTGGCCGTTCTCAAGGAAGAATCCCTCGTACAGGGTATGACCGTCACCAAGGTTAAAGGTTTCGGACGCACTTACGGGAAAATCGATCCGGATGAAAAGGTTGAAGAAAAGATAAGCTTCGTACCCAAAACCAGGGTTGATATAGTGGTTAACGACTGGGACGTACCCCATATACTTTCTATAATGAAAGACGTGCTCAGGACCGGGAAATCCGGAGATGGTAAAATCTTTGTAGTTGACGCGAAAGAGACACTCCGGGTTTCTACCGGCGAATCCGGCGTCAAAGCTGTATAGGAGGAGCGATATGAAAAGAATTGAAGCAATAATCAGGCCTGAAAAAGCGGGATCCGTGATTAATGCCCTGGACGCCATAGGACACCCCGGGATCATGATCAGCGAGATCGAGGGCCATGGGAAACAGCACGGCATAGAAGAAAGCGTGCGCGGCAAAAAATACACTATAGATCTCATCACAAAGACCCGGATCGAAGTGATCGTCAAGGATTCCGATGTTAAAAAGATCACCGGCGCGATCAGGGAAGCGGCAGTGACGGGCGAAATAGGAGACGGCAAGATATTCGTCCACCCGGTTGATGACGCAATAAGGGTCAGGACCAACGAGAAGGGCGATGAAGCCGTTTAAAGATTAAGAATACCTGAAGGTATATATCCCCCTGCCGTGTAAAAACCCGGCAGGGGGATTCTTTTTATCCAATGCTTGACATTAAGCGGACGTAAATTTAACATATAATTAAAGATAAATAAAAAGGGGGTACTGTTATGATAACCTATATTTACCTCGCGATATTCCTTGTAATAGTTGTTTTTATCGTCCTTAAAATTGTCACCGAATATGAAAGGCTCGTCGTGTTCAGACTCGGAAAGTTTTACAAAGTTAAGGGCCCGGGACTGGTCATCATAATCCCCGGGATCGACCGCCCCGTAAAAGTGGGGCTGCGAACGGTCACGCTTGACGTGCCGCCACAGGACGTCATCACCAAGGATAATGTATCGATCAGCGTCAATGCTGTTGTGTATTTCCGTATAATCCATCCCGAAAAAGCTATCATCGAAGTGGAAGACTTCATGTTCGCCACATCACAGATTTCTCAGACAACGCTCCGCAGCGTGCTCGGACAGTCCGAGCTTGACGATCTTCTCGCCCAGAGGGAGAAGATCAATTCCAGGCTGCAGGAAATAATCGACCAGGCAACAGATCCATGGGGTATAAAGGTTTCGAATGTCGAGGTCAAGGATGTGGTTCTGCCCCAGGAAATGAAGCGCGCTATGGCTATGCAGGCCGAAGCCGACAGGGAAAGAAGGGCAAAAATCATAAAGGCTGACGGCGAATTGCAGGCCTCCCAGAAACTTCTCGAAGCCGCGAAGGTCATGAGCCAGGAAAAGATTACCATACAGCTTCGTTATTTGCAGACATTGATAGAAATATCCAATGAAAACGCTACTACGATAGTATTCCCGGTGCCGATGGATCTTCTCGATCTTTTCATGAAAAATAAGGGGTAAATCGTAAAGGTTTTTATATATTTTGTATAATAGAGGAGTCTACTTAAAGAAATGGTCTTTTCATGCCGATTTAAAATAAGAGTGATCGAGTTTTAAATGTGAATTTATTTTTAAAGAGGTCTGCATGGAGGGATACAAAAATTACCGGGAAGTGGAAATCGAGACCGCCAGCGGTCTTCGGCTGGTTGTCATGCTCTACGCAGGCGCGATAAAATATCTCAATATCGCAAAGGAAGGCATCAAAAGCAAGAAGCTCGATATAGCTAACAACAATATTATAAAAGCCCAGGATATTGTTTCCGAGCTGATGACCTCCCTGAATTTCGATGCGGGAGAAATTGCCCATAATCTGTACAGCTTGTATATTTATATAAACAGGCGTCTCCTTGAGGCTAATATTGAGAAGAATTCAGATATTATAAATGAGATAACCCATCTTCTGGGTACTCTTAAAGGCGCCTGGGAAGAGCTTTTGAAAAAAGAGAAAAATGTTGATGGCGCACTTAAATCGAGCAGCCTGAACATATCAGGATAAAGCAATAAAAGCGAGGTCAGTCTATGCCGGATGACAAAATTGAGATTTTAGACGATATAATAACCGATATGGATATTGAGACGATTACGCTTGACGACGTGGAGCTTGATGATTTGAATGAAAACGGCCGAAATAATATTCCAGCCTCCGAATCCGGCAAGAGCGCCGCAGGTGCTCCAGATGAAATTTCAACCATCCCTGAAGATCTTTCATCATCAATTGAGGAAATTTCTTTCGAACCTATCCAGGAACCTGTTGAAAAATTTGAAGATCACGGTTTCGAAGAACATCGTTTTGAGGACAGGCAATTTGACGGAAATCATTCCGAAGACCAGAATGAAAATATTCAAATCCCCAATCTCGATTCTATTGAAAGCATCCGGGAGCCGGAGATACCGGTAGCGCCCGCATATATGTCTGAAGAACCGCAGCCGGCCGCGGCAGGAACGGCCGGAGCTGAAAATTTCGAATTTCCTTCGGACCTCAAGGAACCATTTACATCTGAAGATGATATTATTTCAATAGAAGGCAGCGAACTTGACAGGCTTATATACAGCGGCTTTAAAACCGAAGGTCCCGGTCCTTCAGCCGAAGCGCCCGGGATGCCGCAGGAACCCTCCCTGAACGATATACCGATAATAGAAGAATCCGGGTTTGAAGAAGAGATCAAGGCAATGCCTGAAGAACCCGCTAACGAAGAGAATTTCATTCCGCCGATCAGCCTGCAGATGAAAGAACCCGGAGGAATGGATTTCAATTTCGACCTGTCCGCCATACCTGATGTTTCAGAGGTTGAAGAGGATGAACCAATAGCTCTTTCTCTCGATGAGCTCAATAAGATAGATATTTCCGAAGAAAATGTGCTTGACTATGAAGCCCCGGCGGCAACGGAAGCGCCTGTGCCCGAAGTGCAGGAATTCAATCCGGATAAAGACTACAATATTCCGCTCGTCGAAGAGGAAAATGTCGAAATTTCCCTTGACGAATTAAACAGGATCGAGGGAAGCCTGCCTGAAGCCGAAAAGGTATCATCCACCCAGTATATATTTGATAATCCCGAAAACAAGGAGATGACTGAACAGGCCATCGATACAAAAATAGACATATTAAGCGATTCTTCCAAGGAAGAACTCAGGAAGGTCCTCGGCTACCTCGACAGTCTCCTTGAAAATCTTCCTGAAGATAAGATCAAGGAATTTGCAAAATCCGAATATTATGATCTATACGTTAAAATATTAAGCAAATTAGGGATATAAGGGGAAATCGCTTAAATGGGTCTGAGAAACAAGGCCCTTAGATACACGGATAAGGGTCAGGAACTATCAAAAATCGATAAAATTATCGGGAATTTTTCCGGTGATCCTGCGAAGATATCAAATCTAAAAAGTACCGTGGAAGAGTATCTTAGATCAGTCAAGGGAGAGCTTGACCGCAAACTCCTCGATATGCAGACAATTTTCGAAATCGGCAAGGAGATCAACTCGACTCTCCATCTCCAGGAGCTGATGCAGATAATTATCTTTACGGTCATGGGCCAGTTCAGGATTTCCGACGTTGCCATATTTGCGATATCGGATAATGGCGCCCGTCTTATTGAAAAGAAAGGTTTCGCCGGTCTCGATTCAATTCCATCGGACTCTCTTTTCAGCTCCTTTTTAAATAATCTGAAAAGCACCGCATCGATAGCAGACCTCAAAGATTTCAAGGAAGCGTATAACCTTCTGACAGGCGCAAAAGCCGGTCTGGCCGTTCCGATTAAAAACAGGGATAAATTAACAGGCGTTATAATACTCGGCCGGAAAGACGGGGAAAGCGCAATTTATTCTCCCGAGGAAAGTGATTTCGTCTTTACCGTGGCGTCGCTGTCCGGTATAGCCATAGAAAACGCAAGGCTCTATGAAGCTCTCGAAAAGAAATTATGGGAACTCTCTTCTCTTTACGAAATAAGCAAGGTTATCAATTCAAGCGATGATTACCAGTCCGTTCTCGAACTTATTACTGAAACAATAACGACGGGATTCGGCGTCAGAGAAGCCGTTCTGCTTTCCTTCGAAGATTATAACCCTGTTGTCAGAAAAGTTATAGGAATGCCGGAGAACCTTTTAAACAGCCGGCTCGTATTCAATCAGGAGGAAGAAAACCTTTTCCTTTCAAATTGCGCGGGCATATTGGACGTTCCTGCCAGGATGCAGGAGTTAGGCGCGGACGGGAGCAATTATCTGTTTATGCCCCTCATATCGAGCGGCACAAAGATCGGAGCTATATTCATATTCAAATTTGAAAATTATTCCATCAGTCCCGATAATCTGGAGCTGATCAATTTATTTTCAATCATAGCTTCACAGATTGCCCCTCCCCTTGCTCTGACAAAGCAGCTCGTGATCAACAGGGAGATAAGCACAAGACCGTTCGAATCGGTGCTTGATTTTATCCAGAGAGAGCTCGATAAGGCCCGTAAGTTCGGCGTCTCCATCCGCCTGATCATGGTAAAGCTTTCAAACCTTTCAAAATACATTAAAAAATACGGGGATTCCCTGGCATCCGGTAAAATATCAGCCCTGCATGAAAAAATATCCGTTCTGATGCCCAATACAGGAAGCCTCCTTCGTTACGGAACCTCCCGTCTCCTCCTTGTCCTTCCTGAAATTTTCGATAACGACATAAACGATTTAAAAAATTCAATAACCTTATCAGTACGGGAAATTTTTGCCAATTCCGACCATCTCAATATAGGCGCTGAAATTTCAGCCCTGGATTGTTCCGACGAGAAGACCGGCCTGTTGACTTTGCTTAACCTCCTGGAATAAACTAAAAAGGAAAAAGTTATGCCTTCCAATCTCCTGGAAATTTCCCGCACCATGGTTTCCGGCTCTCCGCCAATCAGGCATGACGGCTCGATACTGGTTAAAGGCAATGTTGAACCGGACTGTATAATAGATTCCGAACAGGACATTGAAATTGTAGGCGATGTTTTTAATTCGAAGATAAGGTCTGAAAACGGGAACGTGACAGTGAGGGGCGGCATCAGGGGCGTCAGTTCCTTTGTTTTTGCCGGGGGAGACGTCCTGGCCCAGTATGCTCAGAACGCTTCAATCAAGGCCTATGGAAATATCACTATCGATGATTTTGCCTTCGATTCCAGGCTCATGGCTAAAAAATCAGTGCATATTGAAAAAGGGGAAGGCAGGCTCGAAGGCGGCGACATCGAAGCCGGGCTCGAAATCATAACAAATTCGATAGGAAACTCCAAAAAAAAACCCACTTCTGTAAAGCTGACTAATTTCAGGCAGTCCGATCTTTACGGATTCCTGTTGAAATTCGAAAAAGAACATGGAGAACTTTCACGGCAGATCGCCGGCCTGGAAAAAATCATCGAAGTAATAAGGATTATCGGGGCTAAAGTGACATCCCTGCCTCTTGAAAAAAAACAGGAACTTGCGGCTAAAGTCAGGCAATACAACGATTTCCTTTTAAAGAGGATTAAACTTGAGGACGAAAAAAAGGCATTGCTCGAAGCCGACAAATCGAGCGACGACCTGGACAGGGTTATTATAGCCAAACAGTCTATTTTCGGCGGAGTGACGGTTACGATCGACCGTTCGGTGAGCCTCATCCAGGAATCCTACGAGAAGGTCATCCTTTATAAAAAAGGCATAATCATCATCGGCAACTTCGACGAGTTCATGAACCGCAAAAAATACGCCTGATTCCATTCATGATTCGTATTTAATTACTTTTCTTTATTTTCATCCGATATAATGTTATACTCTACTTGAATAATCTAATTTATAGGAGGAAGAAGGGGACTATGGCCGTTAAAAAGATCGGGGGCAAAAAGACCAGCTGGAGATTATATTTAATCATAGTGGCTGCTGTTATCGTTGTTTCAGGCGGAGTATATTTCTGGTTTACTTTTCATTATAATAATTTAACCAGGTATCAGGCAATTCTGTCGCAATATTATAAATTCAGGGCGGAAGACAACAAAGACGGCCTGAATGCCCTTGAAGCGGGCGATTTTGAAGACGAGCTTTCCTCCCTTAATGTAAAGGGGGCCGGTTATGTCCTCTACGCTTATACCCTTTCCGATGAGACGTTTACCAACAAGACCAATGAAGTGATACAGGTCAAAAAAATAACTTTCAGCATTACATTGAATGAAAACAATTCATCAGTGTCTTATATCGGCGAGGCATACCTGGCCGACCAGGGCAATAACGTTAAGATCGAATATATCAAGAAGATCTACACCAAAGGCGTCAATATTACCAAACTCTGGGAGAAATCGCCTTATCCTCTCCGGGGCTAAGCCACATTATCTCGAGTAAGCAGAGAATATTTCCATTAATATCCGATACTTTATGTTTTGTTTTAACGCCTGATCCGTTATTTTCATCGATCTGCGCTATAGTAACTACCCTTTCCCCCGGCCTTACTTCTTTTTTATAAGTTATTTTCAGTCCGGTAAGCGTATGATCGAGAAAAAAACCTTCCGGAAGGGCATCGATGGACCAGTCTACGTATCTTGCGTTATTGACATGTTCATTGGTATCTATGTCATTATACCTGACCGTAAATTCCGACGCAAAATCCTGCCGTTCCGGCGGCAGGATTTTCAAATGTTCTATAAACTCTCCCCCTTCCGATGTAAGCCCGTATGCTTCATAAACATCGATCGGGACCTTTACAGGCCTTTTTTTAACTGTATCTACGAGAAACCATATCGAGTCGGCCTCGGAAATCACCTTTTCTTCCGCATTATATATGCAGTACTTCCTGTAAGCATAAAAACCGTTGAAACCTGTAGGAGCCGTCCATACTTTTATTACATCCCGGTAAGCCGGATATTCATGCATTTTTATATTCCACTGATACAGCACCCAGGTCAGATTCCTGCTGCCCAGAACATCAAGGCCGAGGCCTGTTTTTTCGCTCTGGGTTATCGCAGTATCGTCGAAATAATTCATGATCTTCGTGACCATGGCCCTTTTTTTTAAATCAATTTCATAATGGTGTATCTCAAAGGTTTTTGTCTCTGTCAGCAAAATAATCCCCTTGTTAAGGCGCTACTTAAACCACTTGTGCTTTCTCCCGTAAACCTCCATAGGAAGCCCGAAGAGCTTTATGAACCCCTTAGCGTCTTTCTGGTCATAATTTGCTCCTTCTTCGAAGGTCGAAAGATTGATATCATAAAGAGAATTTTCGGACTGGCGTGAAGCCGGGATGCAGCCGCCTTTATAAAGCTTCATTTTTACCCTGCCGGTCACGTTTTTCTGCGTTTCTTCGAAGAATTTCTCGAGCGCGATGCGCAGGGGATGGTAGTACTGGCCGTTATAAACCATCTCGGCATACTTTAGCTCCAGCTGCTGCTTATAATGCATCGTATCCCTTTCCAGCGTTAAAGTTTCAAGGGCCTTATGGGCTTCCATCAGGAGAGTGCCGCCGGGAGTCTGATAAACGCCCCTCGACTTAATGCCGACCAGCCTGTTCTCCACGAGATCGACAAGTCCTACGCCGTTCCTGCCGGCTATGGCATTAGCCTCCGTCAAAAGTTCTACAGGTTTGAGCTTCCTGCCGTTAAGAGAAACGGGGTTTCCCTGCAGAAATTCAACCGTCGCGTATTCGGCTTTATCCGGCGCGGCTGCGGGATCGACGCCCATCAGGAAGATGGAAGGATCGTATTCGTTTGCAGGATCCTCAAGGAAACCTCCTTCGTAAGAAATATGGAGAAGGTTCGGGTCCATGCTGTAAGGTTTTTCTTTGGTTACAGGCACGGGTATTCCCTTGAGCTTAGCATAATCGATAAGGTCGTTCCTTGCTTTGAAAAAGTCATCCTGTTTCCAGGGAGCAATAATTTTAAGCTCCGGGGCCAGGGCCCTGTAAGTCAGTTCGAAACGCACCTGGTCGTTCCCCTTACCGGTCGCTCCATGAGAAACCGCCTCAGCTTTTTCCTTGCGTGCTATCTCAACCTGCCGTTTTGCAATGATGGGCCGGGCAAGCGATGTGCCAAGAAGGTATTTATATTCATAAACGGCGTTAGCTTTTATTGCGCTGAAAACAGCGTCCCTCGTGAACTCCTCTTTCAGGTCCTCAACATATACTTTACTTGCTCCCGTCCTGAGCGCCTTTTCCTTCACGGCTGCGAAATCCTCGACCTGGCCGACATCGGCGACATAGGCTATAACCTCGGCGTCGTATTTTTCTTTAAGCCATGCAAGTATTACCGATGTATCCAGACCTCCGGAATAAGCAAGAACTATTTTCATGTCCGATCTCCTCAATAAATTAACAAGAGATATTATAATACGAAAAACCTGAATAGGCAAAAAGGAGAACCGCCAAATAATACTCTTACCGGGGCTATTATATTGTGATGCGGGATATTCAATAGCCCGGCGGGGCACAAATGAAGTGTTCTTGACTTGATAATTTATACCAATTATTATATTACTCAGAGGATAAATTTATGGAAGAATTTACAAAGAACAACCGTGAGATTTTAAGCCTGGTTGATGAATGGGGACCGAAACTTTTAAATCTGCCGGAAAATGTGGTTTCGTTCAGTGAAAACGGCCACTGGTCAATTAAGGAGATCCTTGGGCACATGACCGACTCGGCTTCGAACAATATACACAGAATAGTCCACCTGCAGTATGATCCGCTCCCTTCATCCTTCCCGGATTACGCCAATCTCGGGAATAACGACAGGTGGGTCGCAATCCAGAAATACCAGTCTGAAAGATGGAGCGATCTTGTCATGCTATGGAAATACACCAACCTTCATATCATCCATGTGATAGATAATGTTGACGGGGAGAAACTGGACAATGTCTGGCTGACGGCGCTGGGCGAAAAAGTGTCTTTAAAGGCTATGATTATCGATTATCTGAGGCATTTCAAGCTGCACATCGGTGAGATCAAGGAGAAGATGTCCGCAGATTCTTAAACTCTTTACTCGTTTGGCCGTCATACTCCGAAATAAAGCCTCTCTCCAAGTTCAATCGGTAAACCCGCCTCTTTTATCTTCCTGCTGACGTTGTCTATATCATATGGAATTCTGTAAAAAGTTACGTCAAGCATATCCCCGTCGAGGATGCAGAATGAGCTGCGGCTGTCCCTGTCCCTTGGCTGGCCGATGCTGCCCGGGTTAATAAGATAGTAATTATCCTTTTCTAAATTAATTTTCACGCCGGGTACATAAGAATATCCCGCTTCCGAAAAGATCCCCGGAATGTGGGTATGCCCGAAAAAGCAAATGCTTCTTTTCAATGTACGCATCATTGTTATTGCCGACATGGCCTGAGAATGTCTCAATATATACTCGTCCGGATCCTCCGGGGAACCATGCGCAAGGATGATCCTCATGCCGGTGTCAGCCATATCCGGCAGCTTTTTCAGGTAAGATTTTTCCCCGCCGGAAAGTTTTTCATCCGCCCACTCTATGGCCCTCCGGGCTATATCGTTTGCGAATTCCCTTAAGGTTTTATCAAGGAGCATCCTTTCATGGTTTCCCGATATGACATAATCGCATTTATCAGCGATCCAGGAAATGCATTCCGAAGGCTCCGGACCGTATCCGATCAGGTCTCCCAGGCAGAACAGGACATCCCCGGCAGAAAATAACGGTTTTATAAAATCTGCAAAAGCTTTAAGGGCGTCATAATTTGAATGTATATCACTGATTACAAAATATTTCATCCATTATCCTTAAGCATCCATGGCCAAGCTATGTTCAGTAAATATTTTATTACTAATTTTATTTGTTGTAAATTAAATCACCCGGGTTAAAATTCTATAACTTGACTTTTCAAATATTTCCTTTAAGCTATTACTTACTGGAACCGCTTATTTATCGACTGTCGGAGGCTTTTTTTTATGCCTAATGAAAAGATCAAGGTTCTGATAGCATCCGGTGAATCCGTTCCATTCGCCAAAGTCGGCGGATTGGCGGATGTAGTCGGCGCGCTCGGGAACGAGATCAGCAAAAACGGTGTTGAAGTCAGGATAATTATCCCTAAATATTCAATAGTCTACGATTACCTTGAAAAAAACAGCATAAAAATCGAAAAAACAACCCCTATCAAAGTCCAGGTGGAAGATAAAGATGTCAGCGCGGTAGTTGACCAGGTCACTTATGAAGGCGTCGTTTACTACTTTATTGATAACCCTTACTACTTCAAGCGCGACGGCATCTATATGGACAGCAAGACACGCACCGATTACAGCGACAGCCTTGAACGCTTCGTGTTTTTCTGCAAGGCCGTTCTTGAATGTGCAAAGGCCTGCCTTTTTCAGCCTGATATTATTCAGTGCAACGACTGGCAGACGGGGCTGGTTTCAGTTTATCTCAAGACTCTCTACAAGCTTGACGTATTTTTTAAAAACACTTATTCGATCTATTCAATTCATAACCTCTCATACCAGGGTATATTTCCTGTCGAACAATTCACGATCACCGGGCTTGACTGGAAATATTTTTCGGTCAACGAACTCGAATATTACGGCCACCTGAACCTTTTAAAAGGCGGCATTGTGTTTTCAGATATGATAGTAACGGTCAGCGAAACCTATGCCAGGGAAATTCAGACCTCGGAATTCGGCAACGGCCTGGAAGGAATACTGAAAATCAAATCCGCTCAGAAGAAACTGATAGGCATTGTAAACGGAGCCGATTATAAGGAATGGAGTCCGGCTTCGGACGTCCATCTCGTCAATAAATATGGAATTACATACGATATTAACAGCCTTGATAACAAAAAAAAGATCAAGGAACAGTTTTTGAAGGACAGCGGCCTTACAAAAGGCGGCTCAAGAGAGCCTCTCCTGGGAATGGTCTCAAGATTAGTCGACCAGAAAGGTTTCGACCTTGTTTTCGAGATTATCGACGATCTGTTGAAAACCGGGGTTTATTTTGCGGTGCTGGGAACCGGAAAAACAGAATACGAAGAAAGGCTTAAAACAATAGAAGAAAAGTATCCTGACCAGGCCGCGGTTTTTATTGATTTCAATATTCCCCTATCTCATTACATCGAAAGCGCCTCTGATATTTTCCTTATGCCGTCGAGGTTTGAACCCTGCGGACTTAACCAGCTCTACAGCCTCAAATATGGAACAATTCCTGTGGTCCGGAATACCGGCGGCCTTGCCGACACGGTTAAAGACGGTAAAACCGGTTTCGTGTTTTCATCCTACAGTCCCGAAGAATTCTTCGGCACCCTTAACAAGGCTATTAACACGTATAAAAACGAGCCTGAAAAATGGGGTAAAATGATAGAAAACGCCATGAAAGACGACTGGTCATGGGAAAAGGCCGCTAAAAAGTACTGCGATCTCTACAGGGAAATGCTAAGCTAAGGAGAATAAAATGGCTCTTTCGGACCAGGACAAGGAATCGCTGTTAGCTATGTTCAAAGGGGCCTTCGGCGGAATACCGGGTATTATGAAAGACCTGATCAAGCCTTCGATGGTATTGGATTATATTAAATCTATCCCGGCCAACTTCAGAAAATATACCCTTCAGGAGCTTATCGACGCCCTGGAAGAGGCCAGGCAGAACGGAAAATTTATCAAATAAAATAATCCCGGTGGGGAGGAAATATGAAAAATATAATGTTGTTTGCCAGTTTCGGCTTTCTAATCGTTTTGCTTTATTCCTGTGGAACTGCAGTCCCTACGAAAGAGCTTGCTGACGCAAAAGCGGCAATTGAAAGGGCTAAATCGGTCGACGCTCCTGTTTACGCATCTCAGGATTTCATGGAAGCCCAGGATGATCTTGACAAGGCTAATAGTTCCGTGGATGCCAAGAAAAACCAGGATGCCCATGATCAGGCCGTTATGGCTAAAATCGCGGCAGACAAATCCTATGAAAGCGCCCGTACGGCCAGGGCTGAGGATATTTACCAGAAATGCAGCAACTCTATGTCGGCCTGCGATCAGAATTTCGCAAATAAGATCGATCCCGATAAATATGCTTTCGTGACGAACGGTTATAGCGGCCTGCAGGCTGTTTATGATAAAAAAGATTATGATTCCATATATTCCAACGGGGTTTTATTATACCCTAAAGTCAAGGATCTCGCCGAATACAGTTCCGGCATGGTAAACAAGGCCAAGGACGAGGTGGCGACGGCTCAAAACAGCTATGATGAAGCCGCCGATAAAGAGATAGTCAGGCAGTTCGCAATGGACGATCTGAAAGCGGCCGAACCTCTCATCGATGATGCCAGAACATCTCTGACAAGCGGCGATTTAGATAACACCGTAACTAAAGCTAAAAAAGCGGAGGCCATGATAGCGGAAGCCGAAAAGAAGGCGCAGGACGCTTACCAGCTGTCGCTAAAGAATACCACGAACACGACGCAGACCGTGGATATCGGCAAGCAGCAGGAAATGGAAAAAGAGAAAAAAGAGGCCTCGGATGCGATTGAGACTGCAAAGAAAAAGCTTGAGCAGCTGAAAACAAGGCTGAAAGGGACTTTTCTCGGGGGAGCCCTCGGCAGTTTCTCCTATGTCGAATTTCCTTTTATCTGCCTTGGCGACGATATATCGAGCCCCGGCCATGCGAGCAACTCGAATGTTTCAACGCCCGGAGCATCTTCGTCCATCCAGGTAAAAGATGAGGATATAACCCAGGATATGGTCGAAAAATATATAAATATGGCGCAGAATGCCTATGACAGGGAAGAATACCTGGATGCCATTGATTACGCAAACGAGGCATCAAGGATGTCCGACATTCTTTTAGCAAGGGAGCTCTTCAAGATTTACACAGTAAAACTAAGGCCCCTGAACCGCGACTGCCTATGGAAAATATCCGGTTACATGTATGACAACCAGTGGGCATTATGGCCTGTTATATGGAGAGCCAACAAATACCAGATCCAGGACCCGGATTTAATATATCCCGGCCAGGAGCTGAAAATACCGCCTGTGCCTGCGAAATAATATGACCGATGGGTCTGAATGCTATCAAAATACTTAATTTCCGGAATTATGAGAGGATTGAATTAAGCCCTTTTGGAAAGTTTAATGTTCTCGTAGGAATAAACGGAAGCGGAAAAACGAATTTTCTCGAGGCAATTTTCACGCTTTCACAGAATAAGCCATTCAGAAAGGTCTCTATGGAAGACCTTATCGAATGGGGCAAGCCGTCTTTTTATATAGGCGGGACTTTCGGCACCGCTAAAAAAGAGATCGGCTACAGCCTCCAGAAAAAAATGCTTCGCCAGAATAACTCGCTTTTAAGCCCTGTTGTAGTATGCCTGCCGGATGACATAACAATTGTTTCAGGCTCGCCCGAGGAACGGAGGGCTTTCATGGACAGGACGATAGGCCTTCTCGACAGGGATTATGCCCAGGCACTTCTCCTCTTCCAGAGGGTGCTGCGGCAGCGCAACGCCCAGCTGAAGATTTCCGCAAGAGACGTCCATATCTGGGACGAGGATTTTGTAAAATACGGCAGCCTCGTTATTGAAAAGCGCCTGATCTTTATGCAGAAAATCGGCCGCAGGGTAAAGGACATATATTCCGAATTTTACGGGGATGAAGTTGAATTGAAATATTTCAACACTTTCAAAATTGAAGGCGGCGTCAGGCAGTCTTTTGTAAAGGCTCTTGAAGAAAACAAAACGATTGAAAGCAGAAGGAAAGTATCCATGTCCGGGCCGCATCGGGATAATTTCGAGATCAGAAAACATGATAAAAAATCCAGGGTTTTCGCTTCACAGGGGCAGACAAGACTCTTAGCCCTGGCCCTGAAACTATCGCTTCTTGAAGACCTTGCAAGAGAGCCTGCAGGGCCGGCTCCAATCCTTTTGCTTGACGATGTGCTTCTTGAACTTGATGAAAAATCGAGGACTAAGTTCCTTGAAAAAACAGCCTCTTTCCAGACATTCCTCACGACAACATCTCTGGATCTGTTAAAAGGCTTTACAGGCGACCCTGCCGGTGAAAATATTTTTTTTGTCGATAACGGCACCATAAAAATATAATAAATGAATTTAATAGTTTTCGATATTTTTCCGGATTTATAATATAATATCATAAGAGGCGCAGGTATGAAGAAAAAATCCATTGTCCTTTTATCCGGCGGGCTTGATTCTGTCGTGAATTTCAAAGAGGCTTTATTGGAAACTCAGGTTGAATTAATCCTTACTTTCGACTATAATCAGGCAAGCAAGTCCAAAGAAATCAAAGCTACACGTTTATTATCAGACAAATACAAGATCCTGCACCATATAATTCCTTTGCCTTTTCTTTCGGATATGGAACCAAATCTGTCTACCGGAAATATACCGGATTTTAATGAAAAAAAACTAGATGACGCAGAGTACACAAAAAAAACCGCAAAAGCGGTCTGGGTGCCTAACAGAAACGGTATTTTTTTAAGCATCGCGGGCGCCTACGCGGACAGGTACAGCCTGGATCTTATCATCACCGGGTTCAACGGGGAAGAGGGACGCACGTTCCCGGATAACAGCGAGGATTTTATCAAAAGCATAAACGCATCTTACGGCTATTCAACCATGCACCATCCGGAAGTAAAGAGCTATACGATCGATATGCAGAAAAAGGATATCGTAAAGCTCGGCATCGGCATAGAGGCCCCTTTCGAATTCGTCTGGAGCTGTTACCGCGGAGGAGCTAAGATGTGCGGCAAATGCGAGTCATGCCGCAGGTTAAAGAGGGCTCTCGATGAAAATAAATACATGGCTGAATTTATCGGTTTAAACCGCTGGGGATTTGATGAAGGCAAAATTAATTGAGAAACATATCCTGTATGACGGCACACAGCTGTCGAGCCATTTCGCTTATAAAAATTTCGGGCTGCCGGGAAACAGTATAATTGCCTTCACCGGCCCTGTGGATGTAAATCTTTCTGAAATGGTCGATATCGAAGACGTTTTATTAAAAGATAAAATATCCGCCGATTTGATGCTCAGTTTCATTATCGAGGTTTTCAATCTCGACCTCGCCGGTATGGTCTGCCTTCAGAGGCTCTTCATGTCCATTCTCTGCGATGAGTTAAATTCAAGCCTCAAGGGCCTTTTTATAAAAAGGGATGGCGACGATCTTTTTTACGAAGGCAGGAAGCTTTCTGTTTCCATAGCAACGGCAAGCCCGATATCCTCTTTAATACACAGTGCTCTCAATATAAAGCCGACAGGCGCGCCCGTTCCAATCTCATGCCTCGAGGAGTTCGGCGTCGAAGCGGAAAACCTTGCGGGCATTGTTATGGAAAGGTTCTGCTCTGAATTCGAGAGCATGGAATTTGCCAGGGTGAAAGTCGGCTGGGTCAGATAGATTCATCGGGAGCGATTAATGTTTACTGGCATAATCCGGTATACAGGGGAAATATTCCTTGTTAAAAGCATTTCAAACGGGAAAAGATTTACGATCGCAACAGATCGGGAATTCCTGCCCGGGCTTGAAAAGGGAATTTCAAGCATCGCGATCGACGGGGCATGCCACACTGTCGAAGAGTCGGATGCAAAAACCTTCACCGTATTTTCCAGTTTTGAAACCCTTGAAAAAACAACAATGGGATCGGCCCGGCAGGGCCGCAGGGTCAACCTTGAAAATTCCCTGTCTCTCCAGGGGCTCCTCGACGGCCATCTTGTTCAGGGGCATGTCGACGGAACAGGCACTCTTATATCCCGTGAAAAAAAGGGCGAGGCTTACCTGTACACATTCTCTTCCGAAAGAAATATTATGAAATTCCTTGTCGAGAAGGACTCTATCGCATTAGATGGGATCAGCCTGACAATGTTCAATGTAAAAACATCAGGTTTCCAGGTTTCCGTCATACCGGAAACTGTAAGCAGAACGTCTCTTTCGGGAAAACAGCCCGGGGACAGGGTGAATCTTGAAATAAATATATTCGCAAAATACACGGAGAAATTTTTGACCTCTTCCCGCTAAATTTCGACAAGATGCTCCTTAGGCTCTCCAAGGTAGTACCCCTGTGAATAATCTATGCCGATTTCGAGGCATTTATCGAAAACTTCCTTTGAATGGACATATTCCGAAATCGTCTTCAAGCCGAGTTCCCTTGCAAAACTGGCGATTGTGCGTGTAATTACCTGCGAATTCAGGTCTTTATTTATGTTCTTTATCAAACTTGCGTCGATCTTTATGTAATCGATCTGCATGTGTATGAGGTGGGAGAAATTCGAATAGCCGGTGCCGAAATCGTCGATAGCTATCTTGCACCCGCTTTGTTTAACCTCTTTAATAAATTCAATGACCTCTGCATAATTCTCCACATTTTCCGTTTCAAGGAGCTCAAAAACAGCCCTGCTTGCCGAGCCCTTGCTGGCATTTATGAGATCGTAGATGTATCCTACCGTTTTTTCATCCATAATATCTTCAAGCGATATGTTGAGTGAAAATTCATAATTCTTATCTTTAAAAAATTCGAAAGACTTCTCGAGGATCATTTTAGTAAGGTACCTGTACAGCCTTGCCTTCTTGGCGGTATTGAGGAAGTTTAACGGAGCTATGATTTTGCCGTTTTCATCGATCATCCTCATAAGGCACTCGTATTTCTCGATCTTGCCGGTAAGATTGTTCAGGATGGGCTGGAAATAAGGAACTATTCTATCGTCTTTAATGGCGCTTTTCAGCTTTTTAGTCCACTGGATATTATTTTCATATTCTTTAGCTATTTCCATGTACTCCTGGTAAACCACGTACTTTTTCCTCGATACTTTTGCCCTTTTCAGCGCCATATCCGCGTTCCTGAGGGCCTCCCTTCCGATTTCAATGGCAGATCCGATCCCTGCTGATAAACTCTGCTGAGAAATCCCGATTCCCAGGCTGACGGTGATATAGATTTCAGTGTCTTTATAAATAAATGGCCTTTCCATCACTTCTTCGGACAGTAATATCCCCCAGTGATCCAGCTCATTTAATCCTGCCGTTCTTTCGATTAAAAGTGTGTATTCATCCGCATGCATCTTGTAAAGCCTGTATGATATGCCGAGGTTCATAAATCTGAGCCTGTTGGCAAGTTCCTTCAGGATCATATCCCCGGCCTCGGTCCCGTAAAAGTCATTGATTTCCTGGAAACTGTCAATATTAAAAATGATGACTACCGGATTCTCGCTTACTGCGAGGTCATCCATGAATTTCTTCCTGTTGGGCATATTGGTCAGGGAATCCGTCAGCAGCTGATTCATGAGGTTTTTATTTGAACTTTCTATTTTATCGAAACTGTCGCGTAGGTTCTGGGTCATCTTGTTGAAATTGGTTGCAAGATCGCCTATTTCATTATTTGAATTAATATTAATGAGGTGTTCCAGGTCGCCGGCGGCGACGAGGGTCGTATTCCTGCTCAATTCTATCACAGGCTTTATGATCGTCCGCTCAAGAAGCCTGCGCAGTATAAGTCCGGAAGAAGCCGATAGTCCGATGAAAAGCAAAGCCGATATCAGAACCGCTATCTGCAGGGGCAGGAAGTGGTTCAAGTCGATGCCCGTTTCGATAACTGCGATAGTTTCACCCGCGCTATTTTCGACAGGTAAATAAGCGTATTTCATCATGTCACGGTTTTCGGCCCTGTAGTTTTTTGAAACCGTTAATATTTTCGTTTTTAAAGCTTCATTAAATTCAGGCCTGGAAATCGAACTATAATCAACCCTGTCCGGCATGATTGTTATAAAACCCGTCTGAGCGGGGCCGGCAGGGAAAATTATGCTTAAAACATTCAATTTCAACCTGTTCCTGTATAGTTCTATTTTATTCTCAATGCTCGAAATTTTATCGCTATCGAAGGTTTTAATTGATTTTACATCCGATGCATATAAAACAGCCATCGGTTCGACAATATAGGCCGAACCCGAAAGACGCTCTTCAAAACCCCTCTCTATAAAATATGATGATATTACGTAATTAAAAGCACACATTAATAAGATCATCGACAATACGATAAAAAAATAAGATAAATAAAGCCGTCTACCGACAATAGTCCGCATTAAAGCTTCCTAAGCAATATCATTATTTGTCCTGTGGTTTAATTTCTACGTTCCTGTTGAGATAATTGGAATAGTCCCTTACAGCCGGCATGTATTCCTCGTTCATCAGCGGGGAGGATATCAAAAAATCCGCGGTAGATCTGTTGCAGGCGGTAGGTATATTGTATAGCACGGAAATCCTGAGAAGCGCCTTGACGTCTACATCATGCGGATGGGGCTGCATCGGATCCCAGAAGAATATCATGATATCGATTTTGCCGTCGGATATCATCGCCCCAAGCTGCTGATCGCCTCCGAAGGGTCCGGATTTGAGCTTGATTATTTTATTTTTCAGGGAATGTTCTTTATCGACCTTCTTAGAAAGGGCTTCCTCGACAAGTTTTCCGGTTGTGCCCGTACATATAAGCCGGTGATCGAGAAGCTGGAATGCATTCCAGTTCACCCATTCGACTAGATCCTGCTTTTCATTATCATGCGCTACAAGCGCTATATTTTTAACACACTCCATAAATTACCTCCGGCAGAAACAGGCGTGCTTAATATAATATAACCCCTGCGGCGATTTTTCTCAAGATTTTCATAGCTTCCTGAGTGCCTCCGCGGGCATCAGAGAGCTTGCGTTCCTTGCAGGGATCATAGCTGCCAGGCCCGACATCAGGACTGCCATGATGATGGATATAAAAAGCACTTCCGGACCGATGAAAGGGTAGAGAACGAAATTGAAAGGCAGATCGACATTCCTGAATTGTTCGAGTGTGAGGCCGTTAGCACTCATCCGGAGAACAAGCAGATAACCGATAATACCCCCCGGAATAGCGCCGATCATTCCAATTATGGCTCCCTCGAAGGTATAACTGTAAAATATTTCGCCGTCTGTCATACCCATCGCTTTCAGGGTTCCGATTTCACGCATCCTCTCGAAAACAGCCTGCATCATGGTGCTGATTATAACAAAAGAGGCAAGAAGAATTATCATCAGCTCAAAAAAATATATTATATACCTGTAAATCGGGATAAAATTGTACATCGACCCCAGCTGTGTTTGAAGATCCCTGACTACTTCTTCCCCGCCCTCAGGAAGCATCCCTGAAATCTTTCCTTTTATAGCTGAAACAGGGTAACCCCTTTTTGCAAATACCAGCAATTCCGTATCCATCCCCTGCATTTTTAGAAGTTTTTTTGCTTCCGAAATGTCAAGGAAGAAGAATTTCCTGTCGAAAAGCCCGACCCCGAAACTCAAGATGCCATTGACCCTCGCCTTGATTCCGTTAAGCCCGCCGGAGGTTGTTTTCGCGGCCAGGAGGATCTCGTCACCTATTTTAAGGTGAAGCTTTTCGGCAAGTCCGTGTCCAATGTAGAGCCCCTTGTTTTCGAGAGACCCTGATATTATTTTTTTCTTGAGATCGAGCCTCGGGCTTAAAAGATCGGCTCCCAGGCCGAAAGCCGGGACCGTGTCCCGGTCATTGCCGAGGAGTATGCCGAACCTCATCCTTTCTTCGACCGAGTCGACCCCCGGTATCTTTCTGACTGATGCTGCCAGGCTCTCCGAACCTGTCATTGTCTCGTCGACAGGCAGATACTTCTCATACCTGACATAATCCCTTGTCGTGATTTTCAAATCGCCTGTCTGGTAATCGACATAATTGCTGACGAAGTTATCTATAAGCCCGTTTGTTATTCCTATCATGATAGAAATTACAACCGCCCCGGTAAATATCGATGTCGCTGTCAGCAGGCTCCTGCGTTTATTCCTGAAAACATTTTTAAAAGCGAAAATAAAATTCGATCCCATATCTATCCTCCCTATTGTATGGTCCTGAGGCATTCGGCAGGCTGGAGCCTGGTGGTTTTACTGGCCGGATAATAGCTTGCCGCCACGCTGACAAAAATGCTTACTAAAACGGCCCTTGCGACAGCTCCCATATCCCATCCGGACTTAACGACTCCCATCACCTTATAGCCCACATCGATATCGGAATTTCCTCCAAGCATCGCGGTGATATTTATTCCGTAAACTGTAAAATAGAGATTAAGAAGAATGCCTGCGGCAATCCCGACGATGTTCCCGATTATGCCAATAAGCAGGCCTTCCCAGACGAATATTGTCCTGATATCGCCGTCTGTCATTCCGAGGGCCTTCATGGTGCCTATCTCGCGTTTCTTCTCGAAAACCGACATGAGCATTGTGTTAATAATGCCGATTACGGCTATAATAGCTATAAAGAACAGGAGAAAGCCGACAGTCTTGGACTTTGCCTGGCCGATCGCTATAAAATCCTGGCCGAGCTTTTCCCAGTCATATACTTTCATACCCTTCCCCTGGAGGCTTTTCACAAGATCGGGCTCATATTTTTTAAAATCCCTGTAATCCGCGGTTTTTAAGACTATTTCGGTTACCCTGTCCGTGTTAAGGTAGTGCTGCGCGTCGGATATATTCATATATATAGAGGAATTATTAACCTGCGGGTCTGGCGCGTTGATGATGCCTGTAGCGTTAAGTTCGACGGAATCATATGTTCCCTGGGCATTCCTGAATGTAACATAAACCTGGTCGCCTATCGTGACATTCATATCTTTGGCAAGGCTTTGCCCTAATATAGCGCCATCCTTTTCCAGGCCCCCTTTGACGATGAAGTTGGATGTGATGAAGACGGAATTTTCCCTGTCCGGATTTATGGCGATCACTGTAATGGGAGTTGAGGATTTTCCGTTATCGAGATCCGCTGTAAAGCCCATCCGTTCCGTAAAACTTTTAATGTAGGGTTTTGTTTCCAATATTTTTTCAGCCTCCCTGTAGTTTGTCAGGAAATTGCTGATATCGAGCGGGGAATCCTCGTCATAGACGCCGCTCCTGATCTTGAAGTCCCCCGTTTCAAACTGTATCTGATTCTCGAAGGACTTGTTATCGAAACCTTTCAGCATTCCCGCCATAAAAATAAAGATCATGATGCCGAAAGAAAGCACAAGGGATGTCAGGATGGTTCTCCTTTTGTATCTTAATACATTTTTCAAACCTATTATAAATAAATAGTACATTGAAAACCTCCTTAATACCACTCGACCCGCCCGTCCCTGATGTTGATAAGCCTCCGTGCATGTTTCATTATGAGCTGGTCATGGGTTGAAAACACGAATGTCACTCCTTCCTTCTCATTCATCGCTTGCATAAGAAGCAATATGGATTCGCCGTTGGCTGAATCGAGGTTGGCGGTAGGTTCGTCCGCGAGGATCATCTTCGGCTTTTTCACAAGAGCTCTGGCAATCGATACCCTCTGCTGCTGTCCGCCTGAAAGCTCGAGCGGTTTCCTGTTTCCCAGACCCGACAGGCCCACTTCATCGATGACTTCCATCACCCTTTTTTTTATCTGCGCATCGTCGATGGTTTTCAGGAGTTTGAGGGGGAGTTCTATGTTTTCATAAGCCGTCAGGACCGGTATCAGGTTATATGTCTGGAATATAAACCCGAAATATTCCCGTCTCAGTTTTGCCAGATCCGCCGAATTTTTACCCGCGAGATTGATCCCGTCAAGCAGGATCTCTCCGGAATCCGAACTGTCGATGCAGCCGATGATATTGAGCAGGGTAGTCTTTCCGGAGCCCGACGGCCCGCATATGGCTGAAAACTCGCCCCTGTCGATTGAAAGGCTGATGTCATGAAGGGCCTGGAAACCTATCTTTCCTGAGCTGTAGGTTTTATTTAAATTCTTTACCTCGAGAAGCATAACAGCCTCCTTAATTTTTTTATGAGCAATTACAATTTCGCCGTAAGCCTGACATCAAGGGCATACTGGTAGAGATTATCCGAAAATTCATCCCCCCCGCTGCCCGTAACAAAGCTTACGAGCAGTGTCAGGTCAAGCCCGTCCGAAAGCGTATATGTTGCCGAAGGCGCTATCACTCCCGAATAATCTTCAAGGTTCAGGAAGAGATAGAGTTCGAAACTCAGGAACTCGTCGTAAGTATACTTGAGATCGCCGAACAGGTACTGCCTTGCCGTAAAATAAACATCATCGTAACCGTAAGGCCGGTAATTGTTGGTCGTTAACGACCCTTTTTCATCGTAATAATAAGTCAGCGCAGTCTGGAGCTTGCCGTCCAAGAAGTCGTAATCGATGCCTGCGCTTGCCTCGCTGAAGTTATTGGTCAATTCATCGTCGAAGTGGTACGCGTATGAGAAGTTCACTCCAACCAGGATATCCCCTTTAAGGTATATGCCGGCTTTGTTCGTATCTGTCCCCAGCCTGTTATATACAATACCCCCGTCGAAACTCGCGATGTTTCCGAAGATGCTGCCGCCCAGGGCGCTGTTCGTAACGCCTCCCTGGGGGCCGACATAAAGCTTGACGCCGGATAGATCGCTGAATGCGGCCTCGTACTGGAGCGCCAATATGCCGTCTTTATCCATGGAAAGATCGCTTAAATCGACAGTTTTATTGATATCGAAGGGGTTGAAAATTCCGAAATTACCGAAATTAATGTATGTCTTTCCAGCCGTCCATACGCCGGCAGGAGATTCGTATCTGATGAAAGCCCTCAAAAGGTCAAAACTGTAGTTCAGCGGAACTCCGGGTGAGATCGCAATATTGCTGACCGGCAGCGCCGGTGAAAAAGAAGCCGGAAGCTCGCCGTAAAAGGAATAAACCCTCAGGTCCGCGTAAAAGCGCCAATCGGGGGTCTGCCGTGTAAAGACGAGCTTATCCTGGAGTTCGTCATAAAAATTCACATTATTCGTGGTTTTGAACAGGTATGCGTCGTTCTGTATTGCCCCCGACAGGTCTATTGATGCAAATGAAAACGATGCGCAGGCATTCAGCAGGAAAAGTGAAATTAAGATCTTTCTCATAATATGACCCTCCAGTTCTACTTTTTAAGGTTCTGCCTCGTGAATATTTCCTGGGAAAGAGGGGTATCGAAATCAAGATCTTTGAGCTCGATAGTTGTGAGAGAATCCTCCCTCTTCATATCCTTAACTGTTATTACAGTCGGGTAATACCTGCCGTTATAATCTTTTATCCCCTTCTGTGAAAACACCTTCAGGAGCCTGCCGCTCTTCGCGTAGAGATCCCTCTCGAGCTCTACCATCCTCTGTTCATCTACGAGCAGCCTTTCCTTATAATATGTGACATCCTCGACTTTTGCAGTGATTGTAACGTCGTAGCATATTATGCCGTCTATATTCGTCTCGCCTGTCATAACAGCCGTGTACCTGCTGAACATGTCTTCGTTGCGCATCATATCCTCGTATGAAATATCGCTTCCCATCATTCCCTGCCGGAGCATGTGGCCGGAAATTTTCAAGATATCGTCCGCATCGGGAAGATATATCCAGAGCTCGTTATCGATCTTGAGATACTTTGTGCCCCTGTCCTCAGGATTGGTAAATTCGGAGAATGACTCGTTGCCCCCACCTTTCTTCTTTGCGTACATTACGAAGGTCTTGGTCATTTTCTTGCCTTCCCTGTCAATTATCATGACAGCCTTGCCGGTTTCATTGTCGAAAACCATGTTCCGGTCAACCGACCTGACAATCTCCTCCGCGGTGATTGAAAAAGTAAAAGCCGGTATCAGAAGAATCATAAAAATCCACTTAAGCATAAACACCTCCTTCCGATTATATGCAAATGATAATCATTTTCATTTATGGTAAAACATATCTCCCTTAATGTCAAAAATGTTCTTAGTACTAATTTTACTCGCGGCTGGTGACCACCCGGTCATCATAAAGCAAATAAAATATGACCACCTGGTCATAAATAGAGTTTAACTTAATTAAATTGGCGTGTCAATAGTTTTGAAAAATTTATTTTATTGCTTGTTGACAGGGAGAAATATTTGGAATACAATTATGGACAGTGTACTTTATTACCGGAGGCAAAGTGCAGTTTGCAAAAGATGAAATCAGGCAGAGGATCATAGATGTTTCGAGGGAGGAATTTCTTGAAAACGGATTTGCGAAGGCGTCCATAAGAAAAATTACCGCTAAAGCAGGAACGTCCAAAAGCAACCTCTACAATTATTTCAGTGATAAAAACGACCTTTTTTACGCTGTCCTCGAACCTGAAATTAACAGGATTTATAAAGGCCTCGAAGCGGCGAAGCAATTCAATGCGCCTAAAGGTATTGACGCATATACCCTGGAATCGCAGAGCTCCGTGATAGATATCGTAATTCGGTTCGTTCAAGAAAATATAACCGATATCAGGATTCTTCTTTTCAAATCACAGGGTTCTTCGCTTGAAAACTTTAAAATCGAAATACTCGGGGCTTTTACTGATAATATGTGCGCCTGGGTAAAATCATTGCGTCCAGGCATTGAAATATCGAGATTTTTTATCCGCAGCATCTGCAGCTTCTATCTGAGCATGATAGAACAGGCTGCTCTTCACGGGAAATCCGGCGGTATGGAATTTTCCAGAGCTGAAGTATCCAGATTCGTTTATAACGGATGGAAAGGGCTGCTGCAATAAAAATCGGGAGGTTTTATGAAAGAAACGTTCGGATTAATTCTTGGCAAAGTGCAGGAGACTCTATTACTCCCTTTGTGGGGAAGAGCCGTCGAAACGGGTAAAGAAAAGCCGCTTTTATCGGTTCTTACCCGGAAGCGGCAATAGTAAATATCGGCTGCGGGCTGGATACGACATTCGACCGCGTGGATAACGGTAAAATCAGGTGGATCGATCTGGATCTTCCCGACGTAATTGACCTGAGGAGAAAATATATCACCGAATCTTCCAGGAGACAATTTATTTCAAAATCTGTTTTTGATAAAAGCTGGTATGATGAAATAAAAGATAAGGACCGCCTGATGTTTATAATAGCCGGAGTATTGTACTATTTCTGTGAAAATGAAATTAAGGGCCTTTTTTCTGATTTTTATAAAATTTTCAAACAGGGCGGTGTAGAAATAGTATTTGATTACTGCTCCAACCGGGGCTTAAAAATCTCTAATAAGAGAGTGATAGAAAAAGGAGGCTTCGACAAATCCGCAGGCTTAAAATGGGGGATTGATGACATTTATCGCCTGGAAAAATGGCCATTGTCGCATATTAAAATCTTAGAAGACATGCCTATGTTCAGAGAATATAAACAAAACTTCCCTTTTTATAAGAGGATGGGCATGAACATTATAGACTCTCTAAAAATAATGTCCCTTGCACATATTAAGATCGGTTGATCCGCGGTTTATTATTTATATACGCACTTCGAGAGGAATTTTATAGCCCTTTCGGACTTTTCAAGGAAAGGCTTCGTAAAAGACTCGAGGTCGCTTTCAAGAGTATCTCCGGAAGACAGCTCTTTTAAAGTTTCCTGTCTCAGGCCCTCGAGGACCCACCTTATAAACTCGACGGTTTCATCTATTCCGTAACGGAGATTGGATGTGTCCGCACCGTAAAGAAGCCCTATGAAGTCCATCTGGGCCTGCCAGTGGATCCTGTTTACTAATTCTACAAGGCTTTCCCTGTCGGTTTTTTCCATGACTGACCATAAGAGAAGGGCGACAAGGGGTTTCTCCCTGTATGAATCGAGAACGGTTTCAAGGATCTTTTTCAGCCTTTCCATGATGTCTGAGGGCAGGCCGGTCAATTTCTTCTTTAAAGCCTCGACAAGGGAGCGTGCCGTATGCTCAAGAACGGCAAAATAAAGCTCTTTCTTGCTTCCGAAATACTGGAACAGGCTTCCCTTGGAAATGCCCGTATTCCTGACAATCCTGTTGGTCGAGGCCTTTTCGAATCCATATAAAGCAAACTCGTCAAGGCTTGCGTTAAGGATCAGATCCCTTTTTTCAGACGGCAGGTTTTGAAACGCGTCATTTTTCAATTCTTTTTCCTAAAATTATAAGCCGTTAGATCTGCTGTTTCAGGCGTTATTTTGCCGGCTTCGAAAACAGACCGCCGGCGCCGGCTCCCTGGTTGGATGCTTCTATTGCGGCCGCATTATCGGTATAAAAATATATCTTGCCCCTGGCTAAGTAATTCCAATCAGAATCGGGGTAATCCTTGATCAGCTGCTTATAGTACCCGACAGCCCCTTTAATATCGGACATCTGTTCCCGGCATCTGGCCATGCCCATAAGGGCCAGAGGCGCAAAACCCTGGTTTGTATATTTAGAATCAACAAGGCTGTAGTCTTCGAAAGCTTTTACATAATTGTTTACCTGTTCCAAACATTGAGCCCTTCCTATGAGGGCCAGAGACCGGTAAAAATCCGAACGCGCCGCGATCAGCGCGTAATTATAATTGCTGTATGCCGCCTGCAGCACCTGAGGTGCCCCCGAACTGAAATACGATTCATAATAAAACTTGCCCACGAGCAGTCTTGCGCGTTCAGCCGCGACAGTTCTCGGGTAAACCTGCACAATGTTTACCAGGCTCTGCACCTGTTGCTTGATCAATTCATCCCTTTCACTTGCATTCTTATCTTCACCCAGGGAGTTTAAGTTCTGCAAAGCGATGTCAAACTGCTTTCCCGCTTTTTCATTATTCGATGTATCTATCCCGATTGAAAGAGCCATGACAATGCCCGCCATGATTATCGCGGCAATCAGAATTAATATGGCAACCCTGTATTTTATTATCGTTTCAAACAGTTTCTCAAAACCGGCCTTTTCATTTTGCTGTTTCATTTACTTCTCCGCACTAATATTAGTCAGTTGTTTTTTCAATATAGAACCAAGAGAGGCCATGTTCGAACCGGCTTTATCGCTAGCTATATATTTTGAAACTTCGATCTTTTCTTCATTAAAGAGAAATTCCTTAATGGAAAGCTCGATCTTATTTTTATTTGTGTCTGCGTATCTTACAACCGCCTGAACCTCGTCCCCGATCTTGAGGACATCATGTATATTGTCAACCTTATCTTTCGAAATCTGCGAGATATGGATGAAGCCCTCCAGGTCGTTCTCCAATGAGACCACGGCGCCGCTGTCGGTAATATTTTTGATTACAGCTTTCACCGGTGCGCCCTTGGGGTAATTCATCGCGAAGGATTTCAGAGGATTGTCTGAAAGCTGCTTATACCCGAGCCTGAGTTTTTCTTTATCCTTATCGAGAGAAAGAACTATGCTCTGAATTTTTTCACCCTTTTTGAATTTCTTTTTAAGATCGACCGTGGTGTCGAGCCAATCGACATCTTCGCGGCGCATCAGGCCTTCTATGCCGTCATCGAACCTTATAAAGGCTCCGAAGTCTAATATGGAAGAAACAGTGCCTTCCACTTTCCTTCCGTAGCTGTAATTCTGAGCGGCTAAATCCCATGGGTTTTCCTGTATCTCCCTGAGAGATACATTCATCCTTCTTTTTTCCGGTTCAAGATTCGTGATCTTAACCTCGACTAAAGTCCCGGTTTTAAGGAATTTCTTGGCATCCCTTATTCTCTCTGTCCATGACATTTCATCGTTGGACAGGAACCCTTCAATTCCGTCTTCAATTTCCACAATAGCGCCGTCTTTCCTGTAGCTGATAACCTGGCCCTTGACCGTATCACCCTGTTTATACTTTTTATCGACGGTAAGCCATGGATCCGGTGTAAACTGTTTGCGTCCGACTTTCACCGAATTCTTTGTTTTATCGATTCTTACAATTATGACATCCATCTCATCGCCTAATTTGATAACCTTTCTCATATCATCGAGATATTTCCAGGAAAAATCGGAAACATGCATGAAAACCCTGATGCCTTCCGCATTTAAAACTATGAAATCCTCTTCGACGCGTTCAACCTTTCCATGAATGACATCGCCCACTTTAAATTTCTCGAAAAATATCACATATAACTTTTTAATCGTTTTCTGAAGGAACTCGCGGCGGGAAACGGTGTAGTTATTCCTCTTTGCTTCAATAACCGCAAAATCGGTGACAAGTCCCTTTAAATTCTCTAATTTTTCCTCTTTTCTCACATCTATCTGTGAAAGGGGAAGAAATGCCTTGATACCGAAACCAAGTTCGACAGTAAACCCCTTCGGCACCTTGTCTTTATAAATAGGGTCCTCGATCGTCCCGCTCACCGGAAGGCCTGTTTCAAGCGCAGTGTCAAGGTCTTCTGTTTTTTTAATCTTTTCGGCTTCCGTTCTCGAACCTATATTAACTCCGTCCTTGGCTTCCTTTAATATGACGTAAGTCTCATCCCCAACGGACGGAAGCTGTGAAAATTCGGATAAAGGCACTATGCATTCCGACTTCCCTCCGAGATCGAGGAAGACATCACCGCTGTTTACAGCGACAACCTTACCCTTTTTTACCCGCCTCTGAAATTCTGCTTTTTCCGGGGCAGCGGTTTGCCCGTCATTTTTCATGGCTTCGAGAAAAAGATCGTTCATCGCATCAACACCCATAAGAACCTCGTTAATAAAATTACAGGTATATATTGTAAAATGATTATACCTTTTGTCAATTTTTAGCCTTCTACCTGCCGCCTAAAGCGACATTAACCATTTCAAAAACATCCGAACGTCCGGAATTACCGCCGCCGGTTCCGATTTTTGATAGAAAGCGGCAGGGTATTGAATAAGTTTTCCCGCCCTGATCATAATCATTATATATAACCTGTGTAGTGCTCATCAAATTTTCACCAAGGAGATAATCAATCCTCCTGATCTGCAGGGTCGCCCTGTCAACAAATAATAAAACATTATTTTCAGCGCCCCTGATCCTGAGTTTTAAAATCACGGGATCAGCCCCTTCGGGCCCTTTGCCGTAATAAGACACTTCATACTTGTTCAGGAAAGAATCGGTAGTGCGCTCTGATAAAAGGATGTCAAAAGCAAAGAACTGCCTGGGCAGGTCCTTATAGATATCCCTGTAAAGGTCGTCCACATTGACGACCGTAATCGTAATACCCTTCGTTTTTGAGTATATCACCATGGCTGTAACATTCTTCGATTTATCGAGGTAGGAATCCTTCGGGATGCTCGAAAGCTTTTTTTCGATAGACTGTCCGGAAAGGCCCGCGCTGAATTTATCCGGCAGGGCATCGATGGAAGCCATTCTCACATCTTTAAAAAAATCCGCCGCGGATCTGTCCTGCTGGCAGAATAAAGAGGTATAAATCGAAAACAGAATAAAAAATACGGCTATCAGTGCTGATTTTTTCATAAATAATCCATCCTGACGGGTACGCCCCGTTCTTTGAGATAGTCTTTTACATCCGTGATGGTCAGTTCACGGTAATGAAAAAGCGACGCCGCGAGAGCCGCGCTTGCTTTGCCCGTCTCGAAAGCCTGGAAAAAGTGTTCTTTATTTCCCGCGCCTCCCGAGGCAATAACAGGGATGGAAACCCTGCTGCTGATCAGGAAAGTGATTTCATTGTCATACCCGTCTTTTGTGCCGTCCCTGTCCATCGAAGTCAGTAATATTTCTCCTGCGCCCAGGCTGCAGACTTTTTCCGCCCAACCGACTCCGTCAATCCCGGTGTCGATCCTTCCGCCGTTAATAAAAACGTTCCACTTCGAAGGAGCGGTTTTTTTAACATCGATTGCGACGACAATGGTCGAACTGCCGAAAACCCTCGCAGCCTCTTTAACAAAAGAAGGGTCGTTGACCGCTGCTGAATTTATCGATACTTTATCGGCTCCGGCATTAAGCATATTCCTTATATCTTCGACGGTTTTAATTCCGCCGCCTATCGTAAAGGGGATAAATATCTCCCGGGCCACTCTTTTGGCGACTTCTACAAGGGTGCCGCGTTTTTCATGGCTTGCCGTAATATCGAGAAAGACAAGCTCATCCGCGCCTTCATCGTTATAATAGATAGCATTTTCCACAGGATCTCCCGCGTCCCTGATATCCACAAAATTAACACCCTTGACAACCCTGCCCTTATCGATGTCAAGACAGGGTATTATGCGCTTTGCGAGCATTTATCCGCCTGCCTTACATCAACTCTATTAAATACAGAGGTTCTCCGGATAGTACGGGGCTTCCGTTAGTTTTGAATATTTCTATTATTTTCCCCTGTGCGTCGGCTTTTATCTCATTCATTATTTTCATTGCTTCAACTATACAGACTGTCGTATCTTTTGATACTTTATCACCCGGCCTGACATAAGGAGGCGACTGAGGCGTCGGGGATTCATAGAATGTGCCTATGACCGGCGATTTGATTTTACAATACCTGGTTTCATCGTCATACTGGCTTTCGGCCGGAATTTCCGGGGCGGCTTTGTCCTCTTCCCTTATTACCGGAGCTGCAGCCTGAAAATCTTCACCGGACGCACGGCTGTAAAATTCCTGTCCGGCGGTCTGAACGGGCTTCTTCCTGGATATTCGCAGATAAAGGGAGTCGCCTTCCTCCATTTCAAGTTCCTGGATATTAGAATCTTCCATAAGATTATTGACCTGTTTTAAAAATGTGATATTAAACCCGCAAATGTTCTTTTCCATTATTCAGGTAAACCTCCATGATTCTTAATTTATTTGTCGAGGAGATTACGTATCCTCTTGACAGCCTCTTCAAGGCGGTTGACAGGCTGCGTATATGATAAGCGGACATACCCCTCGAGGCCGAATGCGCTTCCGGGTACAACGCTGACATGGGCTTTCTCAAGCAAAATTCCGGAGAAATCCGAAGAGTTTACCGGAATACTTCCTCCGATTTCCTTATCAAGATAATACTGTATATTAGGATAGACATAGAAAGCGCCGTCAGGGACCTGGCAGCGCACGCCATGAAGACTGCTCAAAGCGCTGACAATATAATCGCGCCTGACCTTGAATTCCATCACCATCTTTTCGACATAATACCTGGAACTCTTGAGGCATGCGATGCAGGCCTGCTGCGCGATGGTATTCGGGTTCGACGTCGAATGGCTCTGGATTTCGTCCATCTTTTTAATTATTTCAGGAGCCGCAGCCGCATAACCCACCCTCCAGCCGGGCATCGAGTATGCTTTTGAGAAACCGTTTATCGTGACCGTATTATTAAAGATTTCCTTCGACAGGGAAGCCATGGAAACATGTTTCCCCGTGTAGCTAAAATACTCATAAATCTCGTCGGAAATAATAAACACATTCTTCTTAACGGCAAGCTCGCCGATTGCCTGTAATTCTTCCCGGGTATATGTCACGCCCGACGGATTGGATGGATAATTGAGAATAATGCCTTTTACGCCCGGTGTAAAATATTTTTCAAGGTCGTCAACCTCAATTTTAAAACCTTCATCCTCCGAAGTAACTATGGGTTTTGGAACTCCCCCGGCAAGCCTGATCTGCTCGACATAGCTGACCCAGTAGGGCGCGGGTACGAGGACCTCGTCCCCTTCGTTGACAAGGGCCTGGAGCGCCGAATAAAGTGCGAACTTCGCCCCGGCTGTAATTATTATATTTTTTTTATCGAGGGTCATGATAGCGTTTTCATTTTTCAGTTTTTCCGCGATAAGATCCTTGAGCCCGGGAAGGCCGGAATTTTCAGTGTAATGGGCATTGCCCCCCTGAACCGCCTTGATTGAAGCATCTTTGGCTTCCTGGGGCGGGTCCCAGTCAGGCTCCCCCGCGGCCAGCGATATTACATCGAGGCCCGATTTTATCATCTCTTTGGACCTTGCCGCCATTGTAAGCGTTGCCGATGGCTCGATCTTTTGAACTCTCTTTGCGAATTCCAGCATATTTGTCCTTCTTGTTTTTTACGCATAATTCTAAAGGCAATGCGGTATGATGTCAAAGATTGTTCCGGAAACTCGCCGTGAATTCGCTGCGACTTTTGACAAACTAACGGCCGCAGATTAAAATAAGACCCGACATAACCTTGAGGAGTCTTCTATGAAAAACGGCAGGATTTTAATTCCTTTTACAGCGCTTTTATTACTGTTTTCAATCGGCGCGGCGGCCCTGTTCGCCCAGGACAGCGGAACGGTACCTGCCCTCAAATACGCCGATCCGGATTCCTCGATTCTCATGTTTTTCGACTGGGGATCCCTGGTCAAAAAGGGATTGACCTGGGATACCGTTAAAGGCCTGTCCAGAAACGGCATGACATATTCAAGGGAAAACCTTATAAAAAAAATGATAGAAACTCCTTCGGACATCGGTATAGACCCGCTTAAAAGAAGCGTGGTATTTGCCACCTTTACAAACGGAAACGATTCGCGCATATCAGGCGTGATTATTTCTTTAAGCGACCAAACGAAGCTTGAAAATTTCCTGAAGAACGACCTCGGCGACAGCAATTCCGGTTCAATTAAGAAAACGGACAGTTACAGCTTCATAACGACAAATACAAGCATTATGGGATGGAATAGCGACACCCTGCTCATACTCAATTCTGACGCCGAAGGAATTGATCTCAAGTCGGAAATGTCTGAATTATTCGCGAATGCCGGCAAAACCGGCCGGTTTTCTTCTCAGGGACTGCAGAAGCTGCTTCCTGAACCTTACGATATTTCTATGTGGTTATCAATGGATCGCCTGGCGGGTTCCGCTGCGAACCCGGGCGCTGCCGATTTTTTTACAAATGTAGAAATCTCCGTCAGGCTGGAATTCCTGCAGGGGCAGGCTGTATTGAATATTGACTCAACAGGATTCGATACGAACTACTCTTTCAATGAGAAAAAAATCCCGCCGGCGCTACTTACCAATCTCCCGGGAAAAACTCTCATCGGATTTTTATACGGCACCGTCGATCTGAACAAATTAAACGATACCAATGAAGCAATTTCGAATTATATGAAAGCCCTCGATGCCGAACTATCGGCTTTAGGGATCGATAAAAAAGATATATCGGCTTGCCTGGGAGGTGATTTTCTGCTGTTTTCCACGGATATAGGCAATAAAAAAAGCGACATAGAATTAGGACTCTCCGCAACTGTCAGGGACAGGGTGAAACTCGGTAGAATCTTAACAAAGCTTGTAAAAGAAAAAATACTGATAAAGGACACTAAAGCCGGAAATGTTTATATAATCGATAACAATTATGATAAAAGCAGCAGGATGGCAGGCAGCATTTATATAGTTCTTAAGAATGATAAAATTTATCTCGCTTCCAATCAGCTCAAGGATTACCTGCTGTCGAAAAAAACCGCCAGGCCGGCAGTCAGTCCGGAACTCCTTTCCCTGGCAAATAATAACTCGGTAGCCGGTTATGTGGACATGACAGGCCTTATAAAAAAGCTCATGGGAAACGGAAAAGGTGAGCCGGCATTTGCAGCCGCCATGATAGGGAATTTCTTCAAGGATATAAGGCTGACCGCCAACCAGACCGCTCCGGATTCGGCGAACCTCCGCCTGGAATTCAATCTCACTGACGATTCTGAAAACAGCCTGAAAGTTATCCTCGATAAAGTCGGCTCTTACACGGGCGGCAAAAAGGAAGAGAACGGGCTGGATTAGAATCCGGCCGGAGTTATCTTCCGCTTGCGTTTCTTTGCGAACTTTGCGTCTTTGCGGTGACGCTCTCTTCCTTCATGTAATAGTCGAACACCCAGCCCTTGAGGGAGCCCGCGTCGATGTAGGCCCAGCGCCCCTTTTTGCCGCCTATGATTACGGCTGCATCGGCCCTGCTTATAAGCCTTACCTTTTTGCCCTTTGAAAAGGTAGCCAATACTTCCCCGTTCGTGCTGCCCTGTGAACGGACCCTGACATCATCCCCGGTGATAATATAGTATGGCAGATTTGTTTTAGCGGATTGACCTGAAGCGCTATCGCCGATAATCCCCGTCGAATTTAATACCCTTGCAGAAAAGAGTATCCTGCCGGCAGTCAGTTTCTGCTCTTCGGAAGGATTTGCATTTCCAGCCATTATTACAGAAACAGAAAAATATGTCTTCCTGTTTTTCCCGATCATATTCAGGCTGTAATACAGGTCCCCGTCTTCGCCGTAACCGCTGTTATAATAGGAATCGTAACCGTGAACCTTGAGCGGATAGACCGGCCCGCTGTTTGTCATGGATGTCAGGCTCTGAATATCGAAATCTTTTCCTTCCTCGATGTAAGCTATATCGATGAAGTATTCCGGGCTTTCAAGGCGGTTTTCCATAACCCTGTAATTTTTATCTCCCGCCAGGATGCCCGGCGTAAAATTGAATTTTAAATCACCGGGCAGATAAATTTCAAAGTTTTTAATTTTCCGGAAGCTTTTCCAGGACAGATTTTTAATAAACGATGTATTTTCAACGCCTATCCAGCCGTATGTATTATTGGTATATTCGATCTCGATCCTGCCGCTTACGATCCTGCCGCTTACGAACCGGAATACATCCGGTATTATAGCGGAGGAAACCTGCTTCGAACCCTTTGAATTATCACGGTATATTATCACATTGCTGCCGAGTACGACCAGGCTATTATCTGTAATATTATTATCCACGCGGGAAAAAATATTTCCCGCCGTCAGCAGGCATGCAATAATATACACAAAAATAATTTTATTCATAATTTCACCTTTTGCATAATCTGCACTTCGCGTGCGATCATCCTTAAATGTAGTTCGCAAGGCTTATCTTCACCCACCCGTCGCAGTAATAGCCGTAGTGGCTGTCGATGGTCTTTGCCTTGAGATCGAACAGGGATACGCTTCCCTCGATCCGTATCTCCTTCCCGTCTTTGCTTCGAGGGTTGTCTTTATAATAATCCGAATGGTATTTCCCGTTGTTCGGCGCCAGGAATGTGAGAAGGCTTTTCGCGCATTCGTAATCTACCGGCCCTTTTTCAATAGCACCTAATATATCGTCATTGAGCCTGTCATAGCGCCACTGAATATCGTTGTATTTTCCTGAAGCGACGAGACCGGTCCAGGGATACATGCCGAACAGCCTCATTTCGGGAATAATATAATGGTTGGATACAAGGACATAGTCCTCCCTCGTCTCCCTCTGGGGGGCGAAATAAAGGCCGCCGGGGCAGTTATTTTCATCAAGGGTTTTATCGATATATCCCCTCTCCGCGAATGCATCCGGATGGAATTCTTTATTGGTATTGTATTTCTTATTATAATATTTTATGAGCCCTTCGTTGTACCCGAGATAATCGGATGGGTATTTGTAATCGTTCCACCTGACCATCAGGCCGTTCTCCATTTGCGCGCTTTTATGGCTTTCGATAAATTGCACGTCAGGCAGAAGTTCCGATATATCCTCGGGGGGAAATTCCATAAAATCCCCGCTGCATAAGGAAGATCCGGCTTCGACTATACAGGCCCTGTCCTGTGCCCCGTCGGCAATAATATAATCCCAGGACACTCCCCTGGGCAGTTCTGCCATCTTATCCACAGCCTCTTCTGCGCTTTTTGCATACTGCGTAATATAACGGACCATCAGCAGGGAATTTATTCCGATCTGATCAGGCGTACAGTTTCCCCCCGGGCACATGTTCACCCCCATGCCTATCCCGTTTATATTCATTCCGGCGACGCTGCCTGCCATACCGGGCGCAGTCACGCTGACCATTGGCATTGCCCCGGGGCATTCTGAATTGTCTGGATTATAAATAACGGGAGAGGCGACATCCTGGAAAACATCCGCGGTAGGGAACATGAAATCGCGGCCCAGGAAGTGCCTGTTTCCTGCGGCCTTGCCGAAAATTGCGAAGCCGTTGCACATCATGGGTATTTTAAGATGTATATGTTCCAGGCCTTTTATCTTATTAAGGAGAAAATCTCCCGTATAGACAAGAGATAATAAAACGTCAAAACCGACATTGAATGTAAGGATATGCCTTACGCTTACTTTTGTGAACGGATTTGCTTTTTTGCAGCCGTCCGCCATCCCCCTGAATTCATCCCTGATCTCCGGCGGTATATCCGGATTCATCTCCTTCATCAGTTCATCGACCATATCTTCCAATATTCCACCCAATATCCTGTCGAGAAAGGGATACTTCGGCTCTTTATCTCCATCGATAAAAGAGAAGACAAGGTTGTCGACAAATTCCGTGCACATCCTGTTTATTTCAGGCTCTGAAAGAATGCCGAGGAGAAAACCCATCTGGTAATGGCTGCCTTCTACATAATAGGCTTTCTTGGGAAGGCCCGTATCGTAATCAAAAGCGCTCTTATGTGATGCTCTGACGCCTATTCTTCCGGATTCGATTATGGTTTCTTCAACATTAAAACCATCCGCTTCGAAGGCCCCTGTAAGTTTAACAATCCTGTCATTTATTCCGGCCATGGAGGCCTCCTGTTAATTTTACCTGACGTTCCAGATTCTATCTTTTTATTTTTATTCTGTCAAAATCCCTATCAGTGACTCAGGCACTGGAGGTTTTCCTGAGTCACTGTGTTAGCGGCCTGGGTACTTACTCTTCCATATATAAATAATTGACCAATACCTGCTCCCCTTTTATAATTAATGCCTTGATTTATATCATTGTAGTGAATGCCTTTATTTCAGGAGAAATCATGATTTCTTTTACATTTCCCCGGGATTTCTTATGGGGAGCCGCAACGGCCGCCTACCAGATCGAAGGCGCTTACAACGAAGACGGCAGGGGCCTGTCCGTCTGGGATACTTTTTCCAGGAGACCGGGCAAAATCCTGAATAACGACACCGGCGACAGGGCTTGCGACCATTACCATCTTTACAGGCAAGACGTAGCCCTCATGAAGGATCTCGGCCTGAACTCATACAGATTTTCGATATCCTGGCCCAGGATCTTTCCCGAAGGCGAAGGCAGGATAAATTTAAAGGGGATAGATTTTTACAGCAGGCTTACCGATGAACTCCTTAAAGCCGGGATCGAACCCCTGGCGACCCTTTATCACTGGGACATGCCTCAGGCGCTCGAAGATAAATACGGCGGGTGGCGAAGCAAGGATGTTTCTAAAATTTTCGCCGACTACTCGGCCTTCATTACGGAAAAACTGTCGGACAGGATAAAATTATGGTCGACAATGAACGAGATCCCATGCTTTACCTTTATGGCGCATGCCCTCGACAGGCATGCCCCCGGCGGGATAGAACCGAGGAAGATCACTAACCAGACGGTCCACAACGCGCTGCTCGGGCACGGAATGGCAGTAAGCGCGATCAGGGCTTCCGTTAAGAATAAAATATCAATCGGGCTTGTCGATGTTCCGTCCCATACATGGCCTGTTTATGAGACAAAGGAGAATATCGAAGCGGCCTCGAAGGCTTTCAGGGACAGAAATCAGCAGATACTTTTCCCCCTCATGACGGGCAAGTACGGCAGAGGATTTATTGATCTCGAAGGCAATGACATGGCCGGCTACACGGATGAAGAAATGAAATTGATCGGCCAGAAGATTGATTTTATAGGCTACAATGTCTATTACGGCGATCCTGTGCGTGCAAGCGGGAATGAAGCCGGTTATGAAATCGTGCCCCTGCCGGAAAGCTACCCGAAGTCGGATATGAACTGGGGTGTTTCACCCAGGGCTCTTTATTATATTTTGAAGCATTCGCAGGAATATTTCCCCGGTGTTCCGATGTATATATCGGAAAATGGAATGGCATGCAAAGACACTGAGACGGATAACGGAGAAATTCTCGATATAGACAGGGTGGAGTATCTGAGGACCCACCTCGAAATGTGCTCGAAAGCTATCCAGGACGGCATCGATCTTAAAGGGTATTTTTTATGGAGCCTCATGGATAATTTTGAATGGGCCTGGGGCTTCACAAAGCGTTTCGGAATAATACGCGTTAATTACAGCAGCCTTAAAAGGACCGTTAAATTAAGCGGAAAATATTATTCGGAAGTTATCAGGGCAGGAAAGGTCTTATAAAGGCCTGCAGGTTATTTTGAATGTGTATAGGAGGATTTATATGAAATTCGGACATTTTGACGACCCCAAAAAGGAATATGTTATTACAACCCCTCAAACCCCGTATCCATGGATCAATTACCTTGGCACCAGGGACTTTTTCTCTCTCATATCCAATACGGCAGGAGGATACTGCTTTTATAAAGACGCCAAACTCAGAAGGATCACAAGGTTCCGTTATAATAACGTGCCTGTAGATAATAACGGGCGATATTTTTATATCAACGACGGCGGCGATTACTGGTCGCCCGGGTGGAAGCCTGTAAAAAAAGATCTCGATTTTTATGAATGCAGGCATGGACTTGGATATACTTCCATTACAGGCGAGCGCAACGGAATAAGATCGGAAGTGCTTTATTTCGTGCCGCTCAATACTAATTGCGAAGTTCACAGGGTAAATTTAAAAAATACGGGGAAAAAGGAAAAATCATTTATCCTGTTTTCCTTTGTCGAATTCTGCCTGTGGAACGCCTGGGATGATATGACGAATTTCCAGAGAAATTTCAATACGGGAGAAGTGGAAATTGAAAATTCCGTGATCTTCCATAAAACCGAATACAAGGAAAGGCGCGACCATTTTTCTTTTTATTCTGTAAACGCCAAAATAGACGGCTTTGACAGCGACCGCGACAGCTTTATCGGCTTATATAACGGGCCCGAATCGCCTCAGGCCGTTGCCCGCGGAAAATCTTTTGATTCTGTAGCCGACGGCTGGTCCCCTGCCGCGTCTCACAGCATAAACATTACACTCAAGCCGGGCGAGGAAAGGGATCTTGTTTTTGTCTTAGGCTATATCGAGAACGAGGTTTCTGAAAAATGGCAGTCGAAAGGTATAATAAACAAGAAAAAAGCGTATGCGATGATCGACAGGTTCAAGAACAAGGGAGACGTCGACAGGGCCCTCGCCGAATTAAAAGCATACTGGGAAGGCTTATTATCTATTTACAGCATAAATGCCGGAGATGAAAAGCTCAGGCGCATGGTCAATGTCTGGAACCAGTACCAGTGCATGGTCACTTTCAACATGTCGAGGAGCGCATCCTACTTCGAATCCGGTATAGGAAGGGGTATGGGCTTCCGCGATTCGAACCAGGACCTGCTGGGCTTCATGCATCAGATACCCGAGCGGGCCAGGGAAAGGATACTCGACCTTGCCGCGACCCAGCTTCCCGACGGAGGTGCCTATCACCAGTACCAGCCCCTGACCAAAAAAGGCAACAACGAGGTCGGAGGCAATTTTAACGACGACCCCCTCTGGATAATACTGTCGACCGGTTCATACATCAAGGAAACAGGCGACTGGCAGATCCTCAAAGAAAAGGTCCCTTTCGACAATAATGAAAAGAATAAAGCGACACTTTTCGAGCATTTAAAACGCTCTTTCTATCATGTTGTCAATAACTCGGGGCCTCATGGCCTGCCCCTTATCGGCAGGGCTGACTGGAACGACTGTTTGAACCTCAACTGCTTCTCATCCACTCCCGACGAGTCTTTCCAGACAACTACAAGCAAGGAAGGCAAAGTTGCCGAATCCGTATTCATAGCAGGACTTTTCATATACAGCGGGCCCGATTTTCTGAAGATGTGCGGGTACATGGGTGAAAAGAAGGAAACCGTGCAGGCGGAGAAAGAACTTAAAAAGATGGAAGAAACGGTCCTGAAGCATGGGTGGGACGGCGAGTGGTTCATCAGGGCATATGACGATTTCAGTAAAAAGATCGGCAGTCATGAAAACAAGGAAGGAAAAATATTTATCGAATCCCAGGGGATCTGTTCAATGGCCGGTATCGGGCTTAAACAGGGTTATGTGGAGAAATCCCTCGATTCATGCAAAAAGTACCTCGATACGAAATACGGCCTTGTCCTCCAGAACCCGGCTTTCACGGAGTATTATATCAATATGGGAGAAATATCTACCTACCCTGCCGGCTACAAGGAAAACGCCGGCATATTCTGCCATAGCAATGCATGGATAATAGCCGCGGAAACCGTTATAGGCAGGGGCGACCGCGCCTTCGAATACTGGACAAAACTGGCGCCGGCTTACACAGAGGATGAAAGCGAAATCCACAGGATGGAGCCCTATGCCTATGCGCAGATGGTTGCCGGAAAAGACGCAAAACGCCACGGCGAGGCTAAAAATTCCTGGCTAACCGGCACGGCAGGCTGGCATTTTGTCGCGATATCGCAGTTCATACTCGGCATCCAGCCGGATTATGAAGGTTTAAAGATAGATCCCTGCATCCCTAAGGGATGGGAAGGATTTTCGGCTGTCCGCAGATTCAGGGGTTCGAATTATAAAATTGAAATTAAGAACCCCTCCCATGTTTCAAAGGGCGTAAAAACCGTCACAGTTGACGGAAAATCTATCATCGGGCAGGTCCTGCCCGTGTTCGGCGACGGTAAAGACCATGCCGTCGAAGTTATAATGGGATGAGCGGCATAAATTTTGAAATAAATTGAAAAACGCTAAAACAAAGAGAGTTTCGGCCGATAATTCAATTGATTTATGCAGAATTAGATTCCCCTCCCAATTCTGCAAACTCACTTAGTGAGTGAACCCCGCCCCTTGAAAAGGGGGCGGGGTTTTTTATTCGGGCACTTTTTTTGACAATCAGGCCATGTAAGGCTAAAATATAGGTTCTGAACAATCATTGAAAGGAGAAAGTACCATGCCAGTTCCTAAACATAAAACAGCCAAATGCAAAAGCAGAATGAGAAAATCCAACGGATACCTGAAATCCGATACTCCGGCAATGTCTATTTGCCCCAATTGCGGCGCAAAAAAACTGCCTCACAGGGTTTGTGATTCCTGCGGCTTTTATAAAGGCAAACAGATTATTACGAAAGTTGTGAAAGAGGACTAAAAGACTTGGAAAACCTATTAAGGATCGGTGTTGACATCATTAGCGGTGAAACTGATATCAGAAAATTGATCCATGGCTGCATTGACGCAGTGACTGAAGATCCGGGCATCGAAGTGGTTATGATCGGAAGGGGTGATATTTACCAGCCGGTGCTTGACAAGTATCACATGTTTAACAAGAATATTAACCGGATAAGCATTATAGAAGCTTCGGAAGTGATAACTATGGACGACGATCCGCTCGCTGTGATGAAGCAGAAAAAGGATTCGAGCATAGCCATCGGACTTCATGCTCTCAAGCAGGGAAAAATCGATGCGTTTTTTTCACCAGGCAATACGGGAGCGATCGTGGTAGCGTCCGCCCTTATACTCGGAAGGGTAAAAGGGGTTAAGAAACCCGCTTTAGCTTCTCTTATTCCCAATATTGAAGGCAAGGCAAATATTTTTCTCGATATAGGCGCAAGCTCGGACTGTGAAGTAGACGACCTCGCCAAATTCGCCGTTATGGGAAAGATCTACGCTGAAGAGATGTTTGGAAAAACCAACCCCCGCATAGGGCTGCTCAACATCGGCGAAGAATCCCACAAGGGGAATTCCACCAGCAAGGCTGTATATAAAAAGCTCATGGAGCTTGATATAAATTTCAAGGGAAACGTAGAGGGATACCAGCTCCTCTCCAATGAGGTGGATGTAATTGTCAGCGACGGTTATATCGGCAATATCGCCCTTAAAACCATCGAAGGGACGGCTACGCTGTTTTCCCGGCTTTTAAAGTATTCACTTAAGCACCATGTTGGCGCGTTTCTGACCTACCCCTTTTATTTCGGCGCACTTGTTGATCTGAAGAAGAAATCCGATCCCGAACAATACGGCGGGGCGCCTCTTTTAGGCGTAAACGGCAATGTCTATATAGGACATGGCAAATCGGGGAGAAGGGCTGTTAAATTCGGGATTAAAGCGGCTGTAAACTCGGTCCGCCGGGATATTCTCGGAAAACTTCACAAACGGCTCAGTGAGATCTCTGCGAACGGTTCCGAAGCTTAAAATTAATTATTTAGATAAACCGGAGGGATCAAGATGGGTAAACTTTCAGGCAAGAACGCAATCGTTACAGGTTCTGCCAGAGGCATAGGCAAAGCAATAGCCATAAAACTTGCCGAAGAAGGGGCCAATGTGGTCATAGTCGATGTTATGGAAGACATCGCGGCGGGGACATCGAAAGAAATATCGGCTATGGGCGTGAAAAGTTTCGCGCTTAAAACCGATGTTACTAATTTCAAAGAAGTTGAAGCTCTGATCGAAAAAACAAAAAGCACATGGGGCAGCGTTGATATTCTCGTCAACAACGCCGGAATAACAAGGGACAATCTTATTTTAAGGATGTCTCCCGAAGATTTCGACCTGGTCCTCAATATTAACCTCAAAGGGGTCTTTAACGGCATAAAAGCCGTTTTTCCCGTTATGATGAAGCAGAGAAGCGGTAAAATTGTAAATATCGCATCAGTCATAGGCTTGATGGGCAACGCCGGTCAGGCGAATTATTCGGCAAGCAAAGCCGGCGTCATAGCGGTGACAAAAACCGCCGCAAGGGAACTTGCCGGCAGGAATGTAAATGTGAACGCAGTCGCTCCAGGGTTCATCCAGACTGCGATGACGGATAAGCTGCCTGAAAATGAAAAGCAGAAGCTTTTAGCCCAGGTGCCCCTCGGCAGGATGGGACAGCCTGAAGATGTGGCTAAAGCGGTGTTATTTTTAGCCTCCCCGGATTCGGATTATATAACCGGACAGGTTATTGTGATCGACGGCGGAATAGTGATGTATTAAGGGGATGACAATGACTGACAGAAGGGTAGTAATAACAGGAATGGGAACGGTGAACGCCCTGGGGCTTAACGTCCGGGATTTCTGGGAAGGCCTTAAAGCAGGCAGATCGGGAATAAGCAGGGTCACCAATCTTGATTTGAAAGATTCCCCATGTCTTATCGGCGGAGAAATTAAAGACGCTGATTTTAATGTTGAAGATTACATAGACAGGAAAGAAGCAAGGAAAATGGACAGGTTCTGCCATTTTGCCATAGTCGCGGCGCGCGAAGCAATTAAAGAAAGCGGGCTGGCGGACGCAAATGTAGACAAAGAAAATATCGGAGTGATTATAGCCTCGGGGATCGGCGGTATTCACACTTATTACGATAACTCTGTAAAAATGTTTTCAGGCGGGCGTAAAAAGGTTTCGCCCTTTTTTATTCCCATGCTTATAGCGGATATCGCTTCGGGCTACATCTCGATTGAATACGGCTATCATGGGCCGAATTACGCCGTAGCTTCAGCCTGCGCCTCGGCAGGCAACGGAATTGCCTGCGCTTTTAATCATATATTAGTCGGCGACGCCGATGTAATGATTACCGGGGGATGCGAAGCAGCTATGTCGACCCTCGGATATGCCGGTTTTACCCAGATGCAGGCTCTTTCAACTCATTTTAACGATAATCCCGAGAAGGGTTCCAGGCCTTTTACTAAAGACAGGGACGGTTTTGTAATGGGCGAAGGCGCCGGCGTCCTTGTTATTGAAGAACTCTCGCATGCAAAAAAGAGGGGAGCTAAAATCCATGCCGAACTTGTCAGTTATGGCGTAAGCGGCGACGCCCATCATATAACAGCCCCCTGCCCCGACGGCTTATGGACAGGGCTGGCGATGAAAAACGCAATGAGAAAGGCGGGCATAAGCCCGACCGACGTGCAGCTTATCAATGCGCATGGGACATCCACACCTCCAGGCGACCTGGCTGAAACGATAGCGGTTAAATCCGCTTTCGGCGATCATGCTTACAAACTTCTTGTAAACTCGACTAAATCCATGATAGGCCATACCCTTGGCGCTGCCGGCGGGATCGAAGCGATAGCCGTCGTTAAAATGATACAGGATAAAATTGTTCACCCGACAATAAACCTGGATAATCCCGATCCGGAATGCGACTTGAATTATGTGCCGAACAAAGCCGTTTCATGCGATATAACATACGGCCTGAGCAATTCATTTGGATTCGGTGGTCACAATGTTACGCTTGTTTTCAAAAAGTACGAGTAATCCGAAGGCGCCCCTATTAAGCGATAAAAGGCTTGGAGAGCTCAAAGAGCTGAAAACCAGGCTTTCTATCAAAATAAAAGATTATTCGTTATTCAACAGGGCTCTTACGCATTCGTCATGCGTTGATAAATCAGGAGCTAATATTGAGCCATACGAAAGGCTTGAATTTTTAGGAGATTCCATCCTTAATGCCTGCGTTGCATACCAGCTTTATCATAATAACCCTCATCTTGCGGAGGGAGGATTATCGGCCCTCCGCTCCAGCCTCGTCGATGAAAAGACGCTATCGGAAATTGCATTCAACCTGAGGCTTCTCGATTATATAAATCTCGGCAAGGGTGAAACCCTTTCTGACCCCAGGGCAAGGCAGAAAGTTGCTGCAGATATAACGGAAGCGGTGATCGGAGTAATATTCCTCGAAAGAGGATTCGACCAGGCGCTTGCCTTTGTAAGGCAGATACTTGACCCCGAGATGAAAAAACGCATCAAAACCGGCACAAGGGATTTTAAGACCCAGCTCCAGAAATGGTCGGTTTCCAAATTCAGGGAATATCCGGTATATAAAATCATAAAAGAGACAGGCCCCGACCATAACAAGATATTCGAGATATCCGTCACAGTCCATAACGACTGGAGGGCAACGGCCAAGGGCAGGACAAAAAAGGAAGCGGAGCAGAAAGCCGCGGAAAATGTTATCGAATCGATAAAGAGCCAAAATAAACTGTGAAAAGGTATTTATGATAAGAAGCATGACAGGATTCGCCAACGAATTTGTGAACACCGACCAGTACGACCTGACTGTTGAACTTAAAAGCCTGAATTCAAGGTATTTCGATTTCAAGGTAAAGTCGAGCGCATTTATCGATGAATGGGAAAACGACCTGAAAAACATTGTATATGAAAGGCTGAAAAGGGGCAAGATCGATCTGTACATCAAGATCGTAGAAAAAGAAGCAAAGAGCTATAATATAATTGTCAACAGGGAGCTCGCTAAAAAATATAAATCCGCAATCTTCGATCTGAAAAAAAGTCTCGATCTGAAAGACGATGTGTCTCTCAGGGATTTCCTGTCGATCGGAGGCATCCTTCAGATCGAGAGAATGGGAGGTTTCGAAGACCTTCATGAGATACTGACTGAAATGTTAAAAAGGGTCACCCTGAAAATACTCGATATGATGCACAGGGAAGGGAAAAAGACGAAGGATGACATCGAAGCCTCCCTTGCGCTTATAGATAAAAAGCTCGAAGAGATCGAGAAACTTTATCCCCCTAACCTGGAAAAATTCAAACAGGGACTCAAAGACCGCCTTTTGGAGCTCCTTCCCGAGTCGCTTGAGGACCTCCTGACCAATAACCGCCTTCTGATGGAAGCCGAGATTATGGCCGGCAGGACAGCGATAAATGAAGAAATTGTTAGGCTGAAAAGCCATCTGAGCCAGTTCGGTAAAATTCTCGATGAAAAAATCTCGGGGGACAGCAAAAAAATGGATTTCATCAGCCAGGAGATGAACAGGGAAATCAATACCATTGCATCAAAATCGACCGATTACAATATCATTGAAAATACTATTTTTATCAAGGGTGAAATCGAGAAGATAAGGGAGCAGCTGAGAAACCTGGAGTAAAAATGAAATCGGGAAGCATAATTGTCATTTCCGGACCGTCCGGTGTCGGTAAAACACGTCTTTATAAAAGGCTCCTGGCTGATATGCCGCAGAGCCTCCAATTCTCAATTTCGGCCACAACCCGTTCCCCCAGGATCAATGAAAAGAATGGAGCGGATTATTATTTCATCAGCAGGGAAGAATTCGATAAAAAAATCGGGAATAACGAGTTTGTCGAATGGGCCGATGTATACGGTAATTGCTACGGGACTTTGAAATCGGAAATTCTGAGGATAAGGGACGAAGGCAAAAACTGCCTTCTCGACGTCGACGTCCAGGGAGGGATGAATATCAAGAGTATTCTTCCCGAGAGCGTCCTCATCTTCATCCTGCCCCCTTCGATGAAAGAACTCCGCAAAAGGATCATGGAAAGAAAAACCGATGACAAAAATACCATCCGCATACGCCTGAAAACTGCGGCCAGGGAAATGGAATGCGTTAAAAGCTATCAATACACCATTATAAACGATGACATCGAAACAGCTTACAATGAATTAAAAGGGCTGGTCCTGCGCATAATAGGTTAAAATCCCACTTTCAATAGAAAACCGGCATCCGATATTCATTGTAACTTCCATAAATTGCAAAATTTACGGCTGGATATTAAAATATGATAGAGGTTTTTTTGAAAGCACAGGCGAATAGAGGCCTGTACCGGAATGCATTTGAATAAAATTGGAGGATTGATATGGCAAAGTCTAAGTATGTTTATTTCTTCGGCGGTGGGAAAGCCGAAGGTGACGGTTCAATGAAGGAACTTCTCGGCGGTAAAGGCGCCGGACTGGCTGAAATGACAAGCATAGGCCTTCCGGTTCCCGGCGGATTCACAATTACCACGGAGGTCTGCGACTTATTTTATAAAAACGGCAAAGATTACCCCAAGGGTCTCAAAGAGGAAGTTGAAGAACACCTTCTCGCTCTTGAAAAGCTCGCAGGGAAAAAACTCGGCGACGCAAAAGATCCCCTTTTAGTTTCTGTAAGATCGGGCGCCCCTATCTCGATGCCCGGTATGATGGAAACCATTTTAAACCTCGGCCTTAACGACAAATCGGTTGAAGGCCTCGCGCTTAAGACCGGCAACAAGAGGTTCGCTCTCGACGGTTACAGGCGTTTTATCATGATGTACGGTTCAACTGCAATGGGCATTGCAAGGGAAAAATTCGATCATATCTTCGATAAAATCAAGAATGAAAAGACAAGGGCCAGGCTCGGCGTTCCGGCCGGCAAAAAGGTCAACGATACCGATGTCGACGCTTCAGAATTAGAAGAGCTGATTGCCCAGTTCAAAGCCCTTTATAAAAAAGAGATCGGCAAGGATTTCCCCCAGGACCCGAGGGAACAGCTCTGGGGCTCGGTAGGAGCAGTATTCGGCAGCTGGATGGCTGACAAAGCCGTAACATACAGAAGGGTGGAAAAGATCCAGGGTGTTATCGGTACGGCCGTCAACATAGTCCAGATGGTTTTTGGAAACAAGGGAGACACTTCCGGAACAGGAGTGTGCTTTACAAGGGATCCGAACACCGGGGAAAACCTGTTTTACGGCGACTATCTCGTCAACGCACAGGGAGAAGACGTTGTAGCCGGCATAAGAACTCCTATTAAACTTTCGGATTTCGAAAAGGCCGACTCCAAGGCCTATAAGCAGCTTGTCGAGGTCAGGAAAACCCTTGAAAACCACTACAAGGATATGCAGGACCTCGAGTTTACGGTAGAGGAAGGAAAACTCTATATGCTGCAGTGCCGCACAGGCAAACGCTCTCCCTTCGCCGCTTTCAAAATAGCGGTCGATATGGTTGGAGAAAAACTCATTTCAAAAGAAAACGCGGTAATGCGTATCAAGGATAAGGATATCGAAGGCATATTCTATCCCATTATAGACCCCAAGCAGAAAGATGCTCTTAAAGCCAATTACATAGTTTCAGGAATCGACGCCGTTCCCGGCGCCGCTTCAGGAAAAGTGGTATTCAACGCAAAAGACGCTGAAGAATGGGCTGAAAAGGGTGAAAAGGTCATCCTTGTCAGGAAAGAAACAAGCCCTGAAGACGTCGGCGGAATGCACGCCGCTGCAGGCATCCTGACGGCAACGGGCGGAAAAACATCACATGCCGCTGTTGTGGCAAGAGGATGGGGAAAATGCTGCATAGTCGGATGCGAAAAGCTCGACATCGATTATGTCAAGAAGCAGTTCAAGGTTGGAGACATTATAATCAAAGAAGGCGAAGAGATAACCCTGAACGGCACTTCCGGCGAAGTTTTCAAGACAAGCCTGAAGCTTATCAAGCCTGAACTTCCCGAATCATACAATACTATTATGAAATGGGCCGACGAGATCAGGAAGCTCAAGATCAGGACAAATGCAGACACTCCTTATGACGCCCAGCATGCCGTAGAATTGGGCGCTGAAGGCATAGGCCTCTGCAGGACAGAACACATGTTCTTCGATACCGAAGAGAGAAGAGAGGCTATCCAGGAGATGATCGTCGCCGATACGGTCGACCACAGGAAGTCGGCGCTCGCAAAGCTGCTTCCTTTCCAGAAAGCCGACTTCAAGGGCATTTTCAAGGCAATGAACGGCAAACCAGTGACAATCCGCCTTATCGACCCTCCCCTTCATGAGTTCGTGCCGCATGACGAACCCAAGCAGAGGGAACTTGCTCAGAAAATCGGCGTGCCTTTTGAAAAGGTCAAACTCCGCGTCGAACAGCTCCATGAAGCCAACCCCATGCTCGGCCACAGGGGTTGCCGCCTCTGCATAACATATCCTGAAATACTCGATATGCAGGTTACAGCGATCATTGAGGCCGCATGCGAATGCACAAAAGAGGGAATAAAGGTTGAACCCGAGATAATGCATCCTCTTGTTATCGATAAAAAGGAACTGAAGATCCTTGAAACAAGGACAAGGGAAGTGGCTGACGCAATAATCAAGAAAAGCGGCCAGTCGGTTAAATATCTTGTTGGAACGATGATTGAAGTCCCCAGGGCGGCCCTTCTCGCAGACCAGATTGCGGAAGTCGCAGAGTTCTTCTCTTTCGGGACGAACGACCTGACACAGATGACCCTGGGCATGTCGAGAGACGACGCGGGCCGTTTCCTTCCGGATTATGTCGATGAGAAAAAGGCAGGCGTATTCAAGGAAGATCCGTTCCAGTCCCTCGACCAGGAAGGCGTGGGTCTGCTCGTGAAGATCGCAATTGAAAAGGGCAGAAGCACAAGGCCTAATCTCAAGATCGGAATCTGCGGAGAACATGGCGGCGAATTAAAGTCTGTCAAGTTCTGCCATAATGCCGGTATGAACTATGTATCATGCTCTCCTTTCCGCGTACCGATAGCGCGTCTCGCGGCCGCTCAGGCAGTGATCGAAGGTGCGGAAAAGGGCCACAAAAAGGACAAGAATAAAGATAAGAAGAAGAAAAAATAGTAAAAAAGAAAAGTTTGATGACAATTTTATCCCGGCCGCTGCCTGCGGTCGGGATTTTTATTTGCAAATTACCCCCTCTTAGAATAAAATATCCCCTGTTTCTCTCTAAATTCAAGGGAGGCTAATATGAAAGAGGAAAACACCTCGACGGCATTTGAAATCCAGGGAAAGGGCATAACAAAAAACCTCGGAATAGTCAGAGGCATTACTGTAAGGTCCCGTTCGATAATAGGGAATTTTTTCGGCTCCCTCCAGACTATTGTCGGCGGAAATATCACCGTATTCACACAGCTCTGCGAAAGGACCCGCGGGGACGCCTTCGCAAATATGTGCATGCATGCCGAGGAACTCGGTGCCAACGGCATCATCGGCATCAGATACGATGCCAATGAAATTATGCCCGGCGTCACAGAGGTGCTTTGCTACGGAACAGCCGTTGTTTTAAATGAAGGGAATCTATGAATGAAAAGCTGAAAAACCGCTGGGCTTTTGTAACCGGTTCGGCGCGCGGGATCGGACAGCAGATAGCTCTCGGGCTCGCACAGTGCTCATGCAATGTTATAATCCATGGAAGAAAAAAGGCTAACGCCGAAAAAACTTATTCCATGCTCAAGGATTATAATATTAAAACAGACATAGTCGAGGGCGAGCTCGATAATTCCGGCGATATAAAAAACATGTGCTCCGAAGCGTATAAATTGGCCGGACACATAGACATACTTTACAATAACGCCGCAATTATGAGCGGCGGCAAAAAGATCTGGACTTTTTCAATGGAGGAATGGAAAAAGATCTTTGACGTTAATTTTTTCTCAATGATAGAAGTCTGCAACTTTTTCATTCCTAAAATGTCCGAAAAAGGGTTCGGCAGGATTATCAATATGACATCGGGGATCAAGGACCAGCCGGACCTGTCCCCCTACAGTGTTTCTAAAGCGGCAGTCGATAAATACACTCTCGACATCTCTGCAGAGCTCAGGGGTTCCAACGTTATCATATCATATCTTGACCCGGGCTGGCTCCGCACCGACCTCGGTTCGCAGAACGCGCCCAACCCTGTCGAAAGCGTCCTGCCCGGCGCCATAGTGCCGGCTTTGATAGAAGATTTCGGCCCGAACGGGCAAAGATTCAATGCGCAGGATTTCAAACACCTGTCGCTAATTTAATAAAGAGAGGCTTTTATTATGAGAAAATACCTGCTCTCAGCCCCTGTAATGCTGCTTCTTTGTTTCTCCTTAGTCAATGCCCTCGACACGAATTCGACTACAAACGAGCTTCTCCTTGAAAACGGCAATTCGAAAATCATTATTCCCGATATCAAGCTCAGTATCGAAGATGAAAGCAAGGTGCCTATAGCAAATCAGAAGGAATCTATCCTCCAGGGCCACCCTTCCAATGATGTGGGGATAGATATAGAAGAACTGACAAAGTCGAAGGAAAGCGATAAATTCAAATCGGAAATGACGAAAGAGCGTTCAAGCGGAGACTTTTCATTATCCGATTTCAAGGTATATTATGGTACTTACAATAATATCATCGCGGAGATCAACACCGGTAAAAAATCAGATAATCTGAACTATATTTTCACATATCTCAGGAACATGAGGGATAACACAGGATACCAGGGCGCGACTTATTTCAATACATCCCTGAACATAGATGATTTTAACGGCGATATCATTTATTCGGTCAATTCCAATATCGATATTACCGGCTCTTTCGGTTATTACGATAGAAGCATCGGCCTTTATACAAACATCTCGAACGTCAATGAGACAAAAAAAGATGTGCCTTTCAGCCTCGGGGCCCTGTACCAGATAGGCATGAATACTATCCTCAAAACAGAAGGGTTTTATGATTACCTCGATCTGGATCACCAGCTCTCTTCGGGATATAACGATAAAGTTCTCCAGGATATCGGCGGAAATGCCGACCTCGAGACCGATTGGGGGAGGGATAATTTTTTAAAATTAACCGGCAAGTACAAATATTCGGATTACAACAGCGATTTAATGCAGTTCGGAAGGGCCTCCGGGCTCCTGAAATTCCCCTTAGGGAGCTTCGCGATCCAGGCCGGATCGGAATTCGATATGTACAGCTATAAAGATTTCTTCTGGGCGCCGAACCTGATGCTTTTCTATAAGTATTCGAGTTTTATATCAATGAAAGGCGGGGTCTACGGGGAGCAGAACAACCTTTCAATCGACAGGCTTGTCGGCGAAAACCAGATCGATTACCAGTTTACAATGCCGGAAGAAAAATGGGTATATCTCTATTCGATCCAGTTTTCTCCGTTCGATTTTATTAATATCCGTGGAAACGCAAGCCTGGATCAGTACTTTTCCTACCTGAACTATAATTACAATCAGGGCACGGATCTTTATTCATTGAGTTCCGAGACAAATGTCAATATCCTCGACGCCGAAGCTGTCCTGGAGCTCATTGCCTTCGACAATATCGTTGTTGACGCCTCTTACACATTCAAACAGCCGGCTGCCCCGGAGGACCTTTTCTTCTTCAACCGGAACACGGTTGCAATCAGCGTCGACTACAATTATACAAATATCGGTTTTTCCGCTCTGACAAAGCTCACATATAAGGACAGGCAGGAATACCAGCCTGGAGCTTACCTTGACTGCGCATGGATATGGGACATATCATTCTCGCTCGGACTTAGCAGGGATATCTTTGCCGAACTGCTCCTGAAAAATATCCTGGACCAGGTCAATTTCGACATGCCCGATGTCCCCGGCGGAGGATTCACTATCAACGCCGGGATCAGGATTTTATTATAGGGCCCGGTTCTTTAATGTTCTTCAAACCTTCCGATAATTTAATAACCGAGCCGGGAGGTTTCCATGAAACATGTTAGTGCGGTCCTGATTTTTATTTCAATCAGCAGCTTAATATTTTCCTATACAGCCAGGATGACTTTAGCTATATCCCAGAGCGAACTGAAAGTTCAGGCGGTTTTCTCTTTCACGAGCAACTCTGAAAAAATAACTATGCCTGCAAGGGCAAGGCTGACAGGCATCAATTCCGAAGGGGACTCCGGGGCCGTGGATTACTATCAGAGCGGGCATACGATTCTTATCGATAAAGTCCAGTCGGCATACGGCGGAAAGATAAATATCACATATACGCTCCCTATTGCAGGCCAGGAATTTTATTCGGAAGACTGGCTCCTCCGGCCCGATGAAAAAGGCACTATCAACACGGGTCTGACGCTTCCGGAAGGCTTCAAAGCCTTGATAATGCCCTATGACGGGAGAGACGGCGACGGGCTTTTAATCAATCCTGATGAAAATCCTCTTTTTATCTGCGGCAGGTATGGTGAAACTTCCCAGAGCGCCGGCGGAAGAACATACGATGTTTTCTACCATGGCAAGAGCATGTCGAGCATCAGTGATATCGATAATATTATCGGGGCTTATGAAAGGCTCCTGTTTAAGCTTGACCAGACGAATATTATAATAATAAACCTCCCTGCCCTGCCCGCTATGGCCCGTTTTGAATCAAACGATATATTTCTGATAACGGGCGGGTCGGCCCCGTCAGAGATAAAATATGCCGCTGTCCGTTTATGGTTCAGGGGTATTCTTAAATTCGAAGGCAGCGAACTGTTTAGTTATACCGACCTTTATACAAGGCTCATCGATGATAACGGCCGCATCCGGGACGAACAGGCTTATCTTGTACCCGTTCCTTCCCGTTCGTATTACGAGGATGTCCTCTCCGGCGGTTTCACAACAACGGGAGAAATTGACTGCGATGTAAGCGGAATGCTGAAAAATATATCCATGCTCCATTTCGCGGTATTCACCGCCGGAATCGAATCATTTACAAATTATGTTAAAACCTACGTATCCGGCAAAAAGGCCGCTGCCGCCGCCGCTACGAATTCTCCCTCGACAATGCCCGATATATGCGCAGCCGCAGGGGCAGGAGAGGCTGTGGTGGCCGTTGCAAGGTATTTCCTGCCGGTATGCGCTAAAGGTTTCCCCGATATTTCGATAAAGCATTTAACGGCATACAGGAATATGGATGAAATACCCGATATATACGCCATTGTTAACGGTGAAAAGGTAAAAATAGAATGGAACGGCAAGCGCTCCTGGAATTTCAACGCCTCGAACACAACTATAACCATCGATCCTGACCGCGTTGTTCCCCGGCTGAATTTCGAAAACGATGAGTCCGTTCTGGACCCCCATGAAGCCGCCGAGAGATCCGTTGCCAGGGATGCCGCAGTAAAGCACAAACATTACAGCGGCGAGTCCTCAAGGGATGTCCTGTATCTTGAAAAATTCGAAGCTCCGAAATCAACCCCTTTCAAAATAGCGGAAGGGAGTTCGGTTTACATAGCGGTCGTGAGGATCATCGCTCCGGTAAACGGCAAACTTTCCGAAGGCTTAAAGGAAATGATAATAACCGTTAAAGGCGGCAAGGCGTTTGTAGTGGAAGACAGGATAAGACTTTAAGTCGACACCAAAAGGATTCACCGCAGAGCCGCAAAGTGCGCAAAGTATTTTTGAAAGCAAGATCAACATGACCCCCTTTCTTTCTTCTTTGCGTTCTCTTCGTCTTTGCGGTGAAATATTCTTTTTTTTGATTATCTCTTTGAGTACTGGGGACCCTTTCTTGCTTTTTTGAGGCCGTAATGCTTTCTCTGGACCATTCTCGAATCCCTTGTAAGAAAGCCGAGATCTTTCAGGGTTTTGTGGTACTTTTCCCTGTCGATCTTATCAATGGCTCTCGACAGTCCATGGCGGACCGCTTCTGCCTGCCCTGTAGTGCCGCCGCCGTTTACAGTAACATAAACATCATACTTGCTCAGGAGCTCGGTGGCCTTTAAAGGAGTGCGAACTACATCCCAGTATACTGCAGGAAAATAAGATTCTATATCTTTTTTGTTTATTGTAATTTTACCGCTGCCCTTAGGCACAAGGAATACTCTTGCAACGCTGGTTTTGCGTCTACCTGTAGCGTAAATATGATCTGTCATTTTCATTCTCCCTTATATCTCGAGCGGACTTGTTTGAATATTTTTCAAATCATGAACGGGGCCTGCATAAAGATAGAGCTTTTTAGCCATCTTTTTTGCAAGGTTGTTCCTTGGAAGCATTCCCTTTACAGCCTTTTCAATCGGGAAAAGAGGCTTCTTGCGCATCATATCCTTGAAAGAGGTATCATGCATACCGCCGACATAACCCGAATAATGGTAATAAATCTTGGTTTTCGGCTTCCTGCCGGTCAGGATGAATTTGTCGGCATTTACTATGATGACAAAATCTCCGTTATCAAGATTTTTAGTATATGAAGCTTTATGCTTTCCCATAAGAACCTGAGCGGCGCGGGAAGCGACCCTGCCCAGCGGTTTTCCGGCCGCATCCAGAACGAAGTATTGTCTTTTAATCTGCGGAGCTTTTAATACGAAGGTTTTCATCAGATACCACCCGAAAAATTTCCATATATTATAAAAGAAATTGGGGCTTTGTCAAATATTTGGCTTTAAAAAGAGTTATGCGAAGCTTCTCATCTGTCAAACCGGCCCTTTCGACAGGCCAAGAGTGTAAGAAAAGATGGAATCGAATTGTTTCCGGGGAATATCACAGTACCTGAGTCCGATTTTTACCCCTTCAACCCTTTCGACCTTAGCCGGCACGCTTTCTTTTCCTATTCTGACTTTTACATTGTCCCCATAATAAAGGCATCCTTTAACGGACATCTCGATGCCGTCGAATGAAATGCGGGTAATCACACATGGGTAATTCGTATCGTTCAAGGTATAAAACGAGCTGATTTCCTGCATTTTTCTTTCGAAATTGGTAGTCATCATCTTCCCCCGCTGAAATTAATCCTTTTATATATTACGCATACATGCAAAGGAATATGCAATATTCAAAAAATATTTTTGCACATCCGGGACTGTGCCGGATTTTGATAAAAGATCCAATCATTGATAGAATAAAGGGACATAAATGAAAGAATTTTGGTGAAAATATGGATTATAAAATAAGAGAAATTACTATGTGCGATTTTGATAATCTAATCTCCTTCTTGATATGGATGATGCAGATACCTATGAAAACTTTGAAATATATTTGAAAAGAAATCCGGATTTATGTTTTTTGGCATTAATTAATGATACTATAATTGGAGCACTAAAGTGCGGGCAGGATGGAAGAAGAGGATATCTCCATCATTTGTCGGTAAAAAAGGAATTCAGAGATCAAGGGATAGGGAAGGCATTATATCTTAAATGTATTAATTCCCTAAAAAAACAGGGAATAAAGAAATGTAATCTTTTTGTTAAGGATGGCAATCAAACTGCTTTGAATTTCTGGCAAGCCAATGGCTGGAAAATAATAAATTATGATTATCGAACATTGCAAAGGGATTTAATGGTTGATTGAATCATAAAGGTTATTCAGGCATCGTAATGACTTCAAAGAAATATGATTGAAAACAATTTTTATTTTCATTTCTATAGGAATGATGAATTGATTTTTCCAGTTTTGCCAGGCTCCGGAGAAATTTTAAGGAGAAATGTAATGAAAATCATCATGGGCCTTATTTTTATAATGAGTTTTATTACTTCATGTTCAACTTTAATCAATTCATCCAGATCAATCGGTGATTTCAATGTTTCTATCACACCCTCCGAAAATAAAAAAGGTGATTTTGTCAGAATAAGGGGAACAAACTTATCCAGCGCTTTATATATAAAGGATTACGATATAATTTTTAAAGGTGATAAAGTCTTTGTAAAAATATATGAAACACTTAAAGATACAGGATATTCAGATGGGTATGATATTCAATTTTATATCCCGGAAAGAATTATATTTATAGTCCTCGGGGATAACGAAATT
>Ga0181520_10000709_pt1 | contig 71969 bp, 67 predicted proteins | sample PEATcosm2014_Bin_29_FD_132451 | JGI IMG/M metagenome (GOLD analysis project Ga0181520, IMG submission 132451) | Peatland microbial communities from MTU Mesocosm Facility, Houghton, MI, USA - PEATcosm2014_Bin02_30_metaG | ecosystem: Environmental > Terrestrial > Soil > Wetlands > Peat | place... | reverse complement strand
GCCTCCTGGCCTTCGCCGGCAACGGCAATCACGATCGAATCCTTGTGTACATCCAGACCGACGTAAATTACACTCGTACTCATTGGACCAGTCCTCCCGTATGTGGCTCTGTCGTAAAGCGTGCTAACAACACAACCCTTTAGGATAATCCACGCTCTACGCGAGCGACTGGTCCAACCATTTTGTCTACAGCGCTTATGGTTTAACGGTTTTACCCGTCAAAACCCATCAGAGTGACGCGGACAGAGTATTGACTCGATTTATTTTGCGCGAACCCCGAAGCCGCCGGACGCCGTTGTTATGAGGAAGGGATTCCAAAAAGAACCTGCCATGAGGGCCACCGACGATTCGTTCCGCGCGATCATGGCAGGATGCCGGCTCAAGCCGACCGTCATCCTCTTGGTCTCCACGGTCACCTTGATTACCTGGAAGTGTTTTGCCTCGCCCCAGTATTATCTGGAACAGCTTTCCGACCGCTTCGTGTGGTTCTCCGATCCCCAGGCCACGGCGGCCGTTTACCATTTCCTGGGCGCGCTGCTATTGATGGGCGTGGTTCCCGCGCTGATCGTCAAGTTCGTCTTCAAGGAGAGCCTAGCCGAGTACGGCGTGCGTTTCGGCAACCCCGTCCGCACGATCCGCAGCTTTCTCGTGGCGGTGCCGATCATCGCGCTCATCGCCTATGCCGCCGCCCACACCCCCTCGTTTTGGAAAGACTATCCGATCAACCGCCACGCGGGCGCCTCGCCGCAAATCTTCGCCCTGCACGTCCTCTCCTACTTGATGCTCTACCTGGGCTGGGAGTTCCAGTTCCGCGGCTTCATGCAGCGGGGCTTGCAGGAGTCGATGGGCCTGCACAACGCCATCCTGGTGCAAACGATGGCCTCGGTCATCATGCACCTCGGCAAACCGGTCGGCGAGGTTTACGGGTCGATCATCGGCGGGCTGATCTGGGGCCTACTGGCCTACCGCACGCGCTCGCTGCTCTCCGGGCTGCTCCAGCATTTCCTGCTGGGTGTCCTGCTCGACTGGTTCATTATTCGGTCATGCTGAGCGCAGCGAAGCATCTCGGCACTATTGAGGAGATCCTTCGCTGCGCTCAGGATGACTGCTGCGCTCAGGATGACTGCTGCGCTCAAGAGTGGTGATCGGCGGTTCCCAGCGTCTTGACGTAAATCACCTTGTCGTCGCCCGGGGCGTAGAAATCCTTCAACAGCGCCTCCTGATCGTAGCCGCAGCGCAGATAGAAGCCGCGGGTGGGGGCGTAGTGATGACGGTTCGAGGTCTCGATGTACACTTGCCGGCCGCCCAGTTGATGGATCAACTCCTCGGTCCGCTCCAGCACCAGACGGCCGATGCTCCGGCCGTGCAACGTCTTGTCCACGGCGATCCAGTACAGATCGAAACTGGCCGCCGTCAGCGCGATCGGACCGTAACACGTGTAGCCGACCGGCCGCCCGTCCTGTTCGGCGAACACGAAATGGTAACCGCTCTCCGCGCCGCGCTTGAGCCGCTCGTCGACCAGTTCCACGGCCACGTCGAGCTCGACGGGCGAGAACACGCCGGTCGACGCGACCAGCCGCCGCACGGCGTCCCGATCGTCGGGCCGAACCTCGTAACGAAAGTCAAGGGCTTGGCTGGGCATGGAACAACTCGCACTGCCTTTCCCGCCGCGCGATGCTACACGGCGAAGGGGGGCATGGGCGTGCGGATCCGCCGCCGCTCGCAAAAGACGTCCGACTTGACGTGACCGTCCTGCATGCGGATCGTCCGCTGCGCCCGCTGGCCGAACTCCTCGTCGTGCGTGATGAGCACGATGGTCATCCCCTGCTCGCGGTGCAGATAGGCGAACAGGTCAAAAATCCCCTCGGCCGAGACCGAATCCAAGTTGCCCGTCGGCTCGTCGGCCAGCAGGGCGATGGGGTCGTTGGCCAGCGAGCGGGCGATGGCCACCCGCTGGCGCTCGCCCACCGAGAGCTTTTGCGGCAAGTGGTTGCCGCGGTGGTTCATGCCGACCAGTTCCAGCAATTCCTTCGCCTTCCGCGCCCGGGCCGGGGCCGACAGCCGCCCCTCGAACATGGGCACCTGCACGTTTTCCAGCGAGGTGAGGATGGGCAGCAGGTGGAACGACTGGAAGACGAAGCCGAACTTCTCGACGCGGAGGCGATCCAGCCGCTGGAACGTCGAGAGCGGCTGGCCGTCGAAATAGACTTCGCCCGAGGTGGGCTTATCCAACGCCCCGAGCAGGTTCAGCAGCGTCGATTTGCCGCTGCCGCTGGGGCCCATGATGGCCACGTACTCGCCGCGGCGGACGCTGATGGTCACGTCTTCCACGGCATGGACCTGCCCGTCGGGATAGAGCTTCGACAGGTGCTCGGTGCGGAACAGGAACGGATCGCGTCCGTGATTATTCATGACGGAGGGCCTCGGTAGGCAAGAGTTGTGCGCCGCGGTAAGCGGGATAGGCCGCTCCCAGCAGGCCAACGCAAAGGGCGATCAGAAACCCTTGCAAGATGACCCAGGGGGCAATGTAACTGTCGACCATGCCGGCCACCGAGGGCTGGGCGGCCAGCACGCGGGCCAGGAGCATGGCGCCCGCCGTGCCCAGGATGCCGCCAATGAGGCTCAAGAGGATCGATTCCATGAGGATCATCCGCACCACCCGCCAGCGTCCCCAGCCGATCGCCCGCAGAATGCCGATCTCGCGGGTCCGCTCGAACACCGACATGACCATGGTGTTCAACATGCCGACGGCGCCGATCACCAGCGCCACGGCCGAGGTGACCCAGGCCATGGCATGGATAAAGCGGATTTCCAGGGTCGAGTTGACGAACTCGGCGGTGGGGGTGACTTCGAGATTCTTGCCCAAGGCGGCGATGTCCTGGCGGACCCGCTCGATTTCCGTCTTGTCGTCGGGATGGTCGATGATGATGGCGAACCCGCTCACCTGCCCTTCCCGGCCCATGAATCGCTGCAAATCGGCCAGCAGCACGACCATGCTGCCGTTCTCGTAGACCGTGGGGCTCTTGAAGATGCCGGCGATGGTATAGGTCACGTTGTCGAACAGGCTGAGCTTGTCGCCGACGTGCTTGTCCAGGCTGTCGGCCAACCGCTGGCCCAAGACAACGCAATGTTTGTCGGTGGCGGTAAGATGCCGGCCGCCGGGCAAGATTTCCAGGCCCTTCATCAACGGCGCGTCGGCCTCCCAGCCTTGCACCATGACGCCCACCGGTCCCAGTTCGTCCATCGAGGTGAAATCGACCAGCCCCGAGTTGACCTGTTTGACGCCGGGCACTTTGGCGATCCGGTCGCCCAGCTTGGCATCGAGCACGCCGGTCAATCGCTGCTTGACCCCCCGCTGTTGCACGAGGAGATCGACTTTTTGCCGCTGGTAGACGGCCATGAACGACTGTTCGAAGCCGCTGGAGATGCCCACCAGGGCGACCACCGCCCCCACGGCCACGGCCATGCCCACGATGGTCAGGCTGGAGCGGACGCGGCGGCGAACCACGTTTTTCAAGACGAAGGTCCAGAATCGCATAGAAAAATCCCTAACAATATTTGCTTGTTTCATTGTTTCGGGGATGGGGGGATGCTGTCAACGCCACATGGGCTGGGAAAGCCATTTTGCGGCAAGATTGTGGCGTTCTAGCGGAAGACTGGTGAGCTTTTGCGTCGGTTTGCTAAACTGCCGCAATCTCCCAAACCTCCAAGTCACGTACTTGGGGCCGACCCGGGGGCCATTAATCCCCGCCAACGTTGTGGTTCGCGATGCCGCCGATCCCCCTTTTCCCCCGTCGCCAATCGATTTATAATGGCGGGTCTATCTAATTGCCGCTCGAACCCAGCAAGACGAGAGTGAGTTGTAGTCATGCCAAAGATGAAGACCCATAAGGGGACGAAGAAGCGCTTCCGGCTTACCGCCACGGGCAAGGTGAAGCACCGCTCGGCGGGCACGAGCCATTTGGCCGCGCGAATGAGCCAGAAACGCAAGCGGAACAAGCGTGGCACGACCACGGTTGACAAGGTCGAGGCCGCAAAGATCCGCCTCGTCCTCGGCAAGCACAGCTATTGAAAAAAAGACCAGCGGAACGGGCAAACAAAACGCTTCCCGCGGTAGGGAAGGGCCTGGCTTCCGCCTATACCGGAAGGTTTTTCTCCGATGAGAACCACGAAGGGTGCGGCCCGCAATCGGGCCAAGAACCGCCTGTTCAAAAGGGCGAAGGGATATGTCGGCGGGCGTCGCCGGCTGCTGCGGACCGCCAAGGAGAATCTAGTCCGCGCCGGCGTTTATGCCTATCGCGACCGCCATAACCGTAAACGCGATTTCCGCCGCCTGTGGATCGTCCGCATCAATGCGGCCGTCCGCGCGCACGGCTTGCGCTACAGCGAGTTCATCGCCGGCCTGGTCAAGGCCAACATCGAACTGGATCGCAAGATCCTCTCCGACATGGCCATCATGGATCCGCAAGGGTTCGAGACGGTGGTCGGGTTGGTGAAGGCGGCCATGGCGAAATAGCGGCGGGGAACAAACCACGGACGTGGAAGAATGACGAATGCCGAAATTCAAATGACGAAGAAGAAACCGCGAAGCTAGGCCTTTCGTCATTTGAATTTCGACATTCGACATTCACCCCCACGGTTCTGAACGTTTCAATTCTCTCCTATTATGGCTCTTGCTGAATTCCTGGCGGAACTAGACAGCTTGGCCCGCGACGCGGCGGCCGCTTTCGAGGCGGCGGCCGATGCGGCTGCCCTGGAGGCCGCGCGGATCGAGTTCCTGGGCGCGAAGAGCGGGCGGCTGAAGACGGTGCAAAAGGGCCTCGGATCGGTCGACAAGGCCGACAAGCCGGCCGCCGGAAAACACTTCAACGAGGTCAAGCGAGCCATTGAAGCGGCTTATGAAACGGCCACCAGCGCCAAATATCTTAGTCTCAGCGACACGCTTGAGTTTCGCGAGACTTTCGATCCCACCGTGCCCGGCATCCCGCTCCGCTTGGGTCGAGTGCATCCGATCACGCAGACGATCGAAGAACTGAAGGAGATCATGGGCCGGCTGGGGTTCAGCGTGGCCGAGGGGCCGGAGGTGGAAGACCCCTGGCACAATTTCGAGGCCCTCAATATCCCCGCCGAGCATCCCGCCCGCGATCCGCTGGAAAACTTCTATCTGGAAACAGCGGTCAGGGGTCAGGGGTCAGGGGCCAGAGACCAGTTGGCGGGAGATCTGACCCCTGACCCCTGTCCCCCGCCCCCTCTCCTGCTCCGCAGCCAGACGAGCACGGTGCAGATTCGGGTGATGGAAAAGACCAAGCCGCCCGTGCGGATCATCTCTTGTGGGCGGGTCTATCGTCCCGACACGGCCGACGCCACCCATTATCCGATGTTCCATCAGATCGAGGGCCTGCTGATCGATCGCGGGGTGACGATGGCCGATCTGAAGAGCACCTTGCGGCTGTTCGCCCGCAGCGCCTTTGCCGACGACGTTCACATCCGTTTTCGCCCCTCGTTCTTTCCCTTCACCGAGCCGAGCGTCGAAGTGGACATGAGTTGGCACGGGGGCTGGATCGAAATGGGCGGGGCCGGCATGGTCGATCCGAACGTGCTCCGCGCGGTGGGCTACGATCCCGAGGACTACACCGGCTTCGCCTTTGGTCTGGGCATCGAGCGCATTTGTGCCCGGCGGCACGGCATTACCGATATTCGCGAGCTGTATAAGAACGATGTAAGGTTCTTGCATCAATTCTAGAAGAGGGATTAGGGATTAGAGGAGCGTTGATGGACGGAAAGAACTTCCGTGACCTGAAAGTGTGGCAACTGGGAATGCACAAATAGGGCTGGCGATAGGGTGTAAACGGTACATTCATAGGGCCGTTCACGGTCCTTGTCCGCCGTAGGCGGCATTAGGCCCGGGCGTTTACGCCGGGTTGGAAGGAGGCACCGCCGAACCTATATTAACGGCGGCGCGAGGGAGGCCCATTCATGGGCCTTTTCGCGGAGCGGTATTAGGCCCGGCGTGAACGCCGGGTTTTGGGAGGCGACAAACCGATTGACCTGTCAGGCCCGTTTGACGGGCCTCCTGCGAGTGTGGGTTGAGGGCCAATCCCATGCCACACAGTTATTACAGTGAAATCAATTTGCACGTCACTTGGCACACCAAGGATGGCCTGCCACTGTTGACGCCGGCCGTTGAGCCGCTGGTGCATCGGTACCTCAAACAACGATTGATCCATGAGAAGGGCGTGTTTGTCCACGAGATTGGCGGGATCGAAACGCACGTTCATTTAGTTATTGCGATTCCACCGACGATTGCGGTGAGCGAGTTGATCGGCCAGTTGAAAGGGGCGTCGGCGCACGAGGTAAATCAGCAACTTGGCCTCCGCGACAAGACGCTCCAGTGGCAAACCGGCTACGGCGTAGTGAGTTTTGGGACCCGCGATTTGGAGTGGGTGAAGGAATACGTCCGCAACCAGCGGCGACACCACGCCGACGGGAAAACGTTCGATCGTTTGGAACGGTTTACCGTGCCCGATGCCGAACAGGACGCCCGTGAACGGGCGTGACAAACGCGGAGAGAAAAATCGCGGAGGGGAGGCGGCGACGGCCAACCCGTGCTAAAGCACGGGCCTAATACCGCCTGCGGCGGACAATGCCCGTAAACGGGCATACCACACGCATGAAACGTCGTCAACCAACAGAACCAAGTATATCGTCAACCGACAGAATCAAGCACAACGTGCGCCATGTGAGGCCGCTCCTTTAATCCCTAATCCCTAATCCCTCTCCCCTCACCATGCTCGTTTCCTGGAACTGGCTGAAACAATACGTGCCGCTCGATATGCCGCTCGCGGAACTCGAACGGCGGTTGATGATGGCCGGATTGAATCATGAAAAAACCGACGAGGTTGCCGGCGACCTGGCCATCGATCTGGAAGTCACGAGCAACCGGCCTGACTGCCTGGGGTACATCGGCATCGCGCGGGAGGTGGCCGTTCTGTGGGGCACGGAGTTGAAGCTGCCCGCCGCACAACCGGCGGAGGAAAAAACGCCGGCCGACCGGCTGGTCAAGGTGCGGATCGATTGCCCGGACCTCTGCCTGCGTTATACGGCGAGGGTGGTCCGCGGGGTGAAGATCGGGCCCAGCCCGCGCTGGATGACCCGGCGGCTCGAAGCGGTGGGCCTGGCGGCGATCAACAATGTGGTCGACATCAGCAACTACGTGCTGATGGAGTGCGGGCAGCCGCTGCACACCTTCGATTTCGGCAAGCTCAAGGGGGGCGAGATCGTCGTCCGCCGTCCGCAAGCCGGCGAGACGATCGAGGCCATCGATCACAAGACCTATCCGCTCGGCCCCGAAATGTGCATGATCTGCGACGCCCAAGACCCGGTGGCGATCGGCGGCGTGATGGGCGGGGCGCAGACGGAGATTGCGGCCGCCACCCGCGACGTGCTGGTCGAGGCGGCCGAGTTCGACCCGGTGTCGATCCGTAACACGGCCCGGCAACTGAACCTGCACAGCGATTCGTCCTACCGGTTCGAGCGGCGGGTCGATCCCGAAGGGCTCGATTGGGCCAGCCGCCGCTGCTGCGAGTTGATCCTGGAACTGGCCGGCGGCCGGCTGGCGGCGGGCATGGTCGACGTGGGGCGGCGGCCCCCGCGGCGCGAGCCGATCGTTTTGCGGCTCTCGCAGTTGAAGCGGGTGCTCGGCATCGACGTGCCGGAGTGCCGGGTAAGGGAGATCTTGCTGGCGTTGGGGAATGAAGAGGGGTCAGGGGTCAGGGGTCAGGGGTCAGGGGCCAGTGGCCAGTGCAATACGGCCAGCGGAAAATCTGAAATTTCAAATCTCAAATCTGAAATTCCAAATCAGAAATCTGAAATTTCAAATCAGAAATCTCCCTCTTCCTCCGTCACCGTCGTTCCGCCCAGTTGGCGGCGGGATCTGACGCGGGAGATCGATTTGATCGAAGAGGTGGCCCGCATCCACGGCTACGAGGCCATTCCGGAGGACGTGGGCGTGCCGATGGTCCCCTCGGCCCGGCGACGCGAGGATCGGGTGTTGGAGAAAATTCGCCACGTGCTCACGGCCAGCGGGTTCGACGAGGCGATGACCCTCAGCGTCATTGACGTGTACGACTCAGCCGCGCTGAGCCCTTGGACCGACGCCGAACCGTTGCGGAGCCAACTCCCGGTCATTCGCGGCGCTGATTGCCTTCGCCGCAGCCTCGTGCCGAGCCTGCTTGACGCGCAACGCATTAACGAGTCGTTGGCGAACCGAGAAACCGAGCTTTTCGAGATAGCCAAGGTCTATCTGCCGCGTGAGGGGAACTTGCCGACGGAGGAGCTGATGGTTGGATTGGCCAGTGCCCGCCGATTTATCTGGCGCGGGATACACGAGGGTAAGCCGCAGGAGAAGGCGTACCGCACGATTAAAGGTATTATCGAGGAGATTCTCAGCCAGCTAAGAATAACAACCCCGTTGCAAGCTGAGACCGTCGACCTGCCGTTCGTCGACCACGACCTCTCGTGCCGCCTAATGCTTGGCGGCGAAATCATTGCCTTCATCGGTGCCTTGACATTGGAGGGTGTGGCGCATTTCCATCTGCTTCAAGACGAGGTGGTGGCCGAGGTACGGCTGTCGCCGTTATTTGAGATGGCGAATCTCGTGCCGAAGTGTGTTTCCCAATCGTCTTACCCGGCCATAGGCCGCGATTTGAACCTGGTGGTCGACGAGACGGTGCAATGGGCCGACGTGGCGGCCACGGTGCGCGGGACGGGCGGCCCACTGTTCGAGTCGCTCGAATACCGCGACACGTATCGCGATCCGGAGCGGCTTGGGCAGGGGAAGAAAAGTCTGCTCTTCTCTATCGCCCTGCGTTCGAGCGAAGGCACGCTGACCAGCGAGCAGGCCGACGCGGTCCGCGAGCAGGTGGTCGCCGCCTGCCGGACGAAACACGGAGCGGAGCTGAGAGCGTGAGAGGGATTTTGGGGTTGAGGGATTTATGAAGTAGATTTAAGGCGGTATGCGTCGCTGGCATCTTGCCCTTCCCTGAATCCCTAAAGACCTCTAACAAAACGAGGAACGTAATGTACTCCTCTCGCTCCGCGAGAGGGACGTTGTGCTCGAATTGGCCTCACGCGGAGCGTGAGGAGTACGTTTTGTTAGTGCCCTTAAATCCCTAAAATCCCCTTGCCCAATGCCTTCCCCGTCTTTCCCCCAAGCCCTGAGTCACGGCGTGATGGTTTTCGACGGTGCCATGGGCACCGAGCTCTACCGTCACCATGTGTTTACGAATCGCTGCTTCGACGAGCTGTGTCTTTCCGAGGCCAAGCTGATCCGGCAGATTCACGGGGACTATCGCGATGCCGGCGCCGACGTATTGACGACCAACACGTTCGGGGCGAACCGGGTGGCGCTGGCCAAGTTCGCCTTGGCGGAGCGGCTGCAGAAGATCGTATGCGCGGGGGCGCAACTCGCCCGCGAAGTGGCCAACGCCGCCGATCGGCCGGTTTACGTGGCCGGCTCGATCGGGCCGCTGCCCAGTCAGCCCCAGTACGAAGCCACGATCGAGGAGATGATCGTCGAACAGGTGGACGGCCTGATGGAAGGCGGGGCCGATTTCATTCTCTTCGAGACGCAGCCGAACCGCGACGCGCTCGAACGTTGTGCGGCGGCCATGGCGAGCCGGCCGGAGGTGCCGTTCGTCCTTTCCTTCACGGTCGTCGAAACGGGTGAAACGGTCGCCGGCGAGTCGGTCGAGCGGATGTTGGCCCCGCTGCCTGCCGGCTCCGCCCAGCCGATCGCCTGGGGCCTGAACTGCGGCGTCGGGCCCGACGGCTTGCTGGGCGCCGTGGAGCGGGCGGTGCGCGTGACGGCCCTGCCGTTGATCGTGCAACCCAACGCCGGACTGCCCCGGGAAGTGGAGAACCGGCGGATCTATCTCTGTTCGCCCGAGTATCTGGCCACCTACGCCCGCCGCTACGTTGCGCTGGGCGTTTCGGCGGTGGGTGGATGCTGCGGGACCACGCCCGACCACATCCGCGAGGTGGCCCTGGCCGTCAAACCGTTGCGGCGGGCGAAAGTGCTGCCCGTCACGCAGCCGGCCAGCGTCGAGCCCAAGCCGCCCGCCCCGCTGGCCGAGCGATCCGAGCTGGGCGCACGGCTGGCCGGCCGCCAATGGGTGACCAGCGTCGAATTGCTGCCGCCGCGCGGCTACGACCTGCGGTCGACGGTGGCCAAGGCCAAAACCCTGCGCGAGCGGGGCATCAACGCCATCAACATCCCGGACGGCCCCCGGGCCAGCGCGCGGCTGGCTTCGCTCATCGCGGCCGAACATATTTTGCGCGACGCCCAGATCGAGCCGATCCTGCATTTCTGCTGCCGCGATCGAAACTTGATCGGCATGCAGGCCGACCTGCTGGCGTGTGCCGCCTGCGGCGTGCGCAACATCCTGTTCATCACCGGCGACCCGCCGAAACTGGGCGACTATCCGCACGCCACGGGCGTGTTCGACGCCGATTCGATCGGCATGGCGGCCGTGCAGCGGCGGCTCAATGGCGGCATCGACCTGGGCGGTCAGGCCATCGATCCGCCCACCTTCGCCGTGATCGGCGTGGGATTGGATCCGACCGCGCTCGATCACCGCCGCGAGCTGGACCGCTTTCGGCAGAAGGTCGAGGCGGGGGCGGACTTCGCCATTACCCAGCCGGTTTTCGATCCCGACGCCCTGCTGCGCTTTCTCGACGACGCCCAGCAATTCGGCATTCCGATCATTGCCGGCATTTGGCCGCTGGTGAGCTACCGCAACGCGTCATTCATGCGGAACGAGGTGCCGGGGGTTGTGGTGCCCGATGCGGTCATGGAGCGGATGGCCTCGGTCGAGAGTCGCGAGGATCAACTGGCCATGGGCATCCAAGTCGCCCGCGAGTCGGTAGCCCGGGTTCGCGACCGGGCCGCCGGCATTCAGGTGAGCGCGCCGTTCGGCAACATCGACACCGCCTGGGCGGTGATCGCGGAATAGGGACCAGTAGTGCGACACCCGAAAACTGTGTGGTTTAGCCGGCGTGCTTGCACGCCGCGTGCGATTGGGAATGTGCCCCATTTTCGCGGCGTGCAAGCACGCCGGCTAAACGCGGCCAACCCGACAATTATGTTGTGTCGTCCGTAGACCGCAAGTCCCTCACTCCGGCCGGTCGATGGTCAGATCGACCTCGAAGCGGTTGTACGGCTGGTCGGCGCGGACCACCTTGGCCGAGCGAAACTTCGCCGTGCCCATCGGGCAGTTGCCGGCATCGACCGTTTCGTAGACCACCAGGCCGGGATCGTTCGTCAAGCGGCGGACGAAGCGATATTGGCTGCTGAGAATGGTGACCAGCATGCTCGGGTTGCCGGTGGTGCCGTGGAAGGTGATCCGCACCACCTGCTGCTGGGCGTTGAAATAATAGGTCAGCGAGCCGGCCAGGTCGGCCACGCTGGTGCCGGTGACCAGCGCCACGCGGTAGCCCTGCAATTGCAAGTAGGGGAGTCCGGTGGTAACGCGCGGCCATCGCTGCATGATCCATTCGACGGTCACGTCGAAACGCAGCACTTCGCTGAGACTGGGCAGCGGCAGCGAATCGGCGGCCGAGTTGAAGGCCACCGGCCTGGCGGAAGCGGCGGCCCCGGCCAGGGACGACGTTCCCGACGCCGATTGCTGGTAAGCCGCGGCTGCCGCCGGGGATCGAGACCAACTCCGTTTGAAGGAGGCCGCGAGATCGGAGCCCGAAAAGAAGGTGATCGGGCCGACGGTGGCCAGCAGCAAGCCGCCGACATACAACAAAGGCTTCTTGAACCCCATAGTGCTGAGAATCGGCCGCCCGAGGCCCTTAACTTTTCCCGAGTCGACGCGAGCCGCCCTGCCTACCCAGGTCAGGCGTCGGGCTGAATCCGGAGAACCGGCGTAAACGACAAAAGCGGCAGCCCCGGCTCATTCCGATCTTTGCTGCTGGAAATCGGCGCGGGGGCGACGTAAGATCCAGGTAACAGGGCAGTGCCGGCACGCGGAGCAGGAACGGAGACGATGATCGACAGGCGAGTTCGTCCTTACTCTCGGGGTAGGGTTTTCGCGTTGGCGGCTGCGCTGCTGGCGGCGGCCGTCGTGGCCGGTCCGGGGACCGATGCGGCCGTAGCACAACTGACCGGGCGGGGCGCGCCTTCGGCGTCCTACTATTCGGCTTTCGGCCCCTTCTACGACGGCGATTACACCGACGCCCTGCGGGCCTTCGAATCGGAAAACCGCAGCTCGATCAAGAGCGCCCAGTCGCGGTGGATCGATTCGATCTGCTACCAGACGATGTGCGGCGAGTGCTACGTGCAAATGGGCGCCTACGAGGCGGCCCTGCCGCGCTTCACCGACGCCCTGCAACTGTTCGTCAAGTTTTCCGATTGGATGACGAAGGTGCAATTCCCACCGACCATCCGCCTGGCCGGAATGGGTGTGCGGAAGGTGGTTCCCTGGGGCACAAGCAGCCGGCAGTCCCAGTTGGGTTTCTACCCGGCCGCGATGCCCCTTGGGCAAGGACAGATCGATTTCACCAACGTCATCCAACAGGGCGGCATCGTGCAGCAAGCCAACCTGTATCCCGTCCGGCCGCAAGAGATCATCCGCATGACCGCCTTGGCACTGCGCCGCCGGGCGGCGCTGCTGGGACCGGCAAGCCGATTCGATCCGCTCATGAACGACGTGCTGGTGGCCATGGGCCGCTCGCTCGGTCCGCCGAACCACTGGTCCGAGGCGTGGACCAACCTGGAACATGGCCTGGCCTTTGCAGCCGACGGCAAGCCGGACCAGGCCCTCAGCTACTTGCAACGGGCCGTGCTGGCCGGCGGCGAGTTCGACCATCCGTTGACCAGCGTCGCGCTGTTGGAATTGGGCCGGCTGGCCCTCGCGCGGGGCCAATACCCCATGGCGGCGAAATTCTTCGAGGAGGCCACGTACTCCGCGGTGAATTATCCCGACCCCGGCGTGTTGGAAGAGGCCTTCCGCTACGGCACGTTGACGCACCTGTTGGTCAATGGCAAGGGATTGTTTGCCCCTTTGGAGCCGGCCATCCAGTGGGCGAAAGTCAATCGCCTGCGGCAGTTGCGGGCCTCGCTCTTGCTGTGCGCGGCCGAGAATTACGCGGTGCTGGGCCAGCCGGGGCGGGCGGCGGTCATGCTCGACGAAGCCCGGGCCACCATTGCCCGGCGGCCGATGGGGGCCGGCTGGATCGGCGCCCGACTGAATTACCTCAGCGCCCTGGCGGCCTTTCAGCAAGGGCGGACCAAGGAAGGCGACACGGCCCTGGCGGCGGCCATGGCCTACATGCGGCACGGCTCGCTATGGTTGTTCCACATCGGTCTGGCCGACCAGTTGTACGCCGGCGGCGGCGCCACGCCGCGGGTGACCATGGACCTGTTCAACGAAGTGCTCCGCGACCCGCTGCCGGCCGATTGGGCCATGGACCCCATGGAATCGTTGGCGGTGCTGAGCACGCCGCATCCGCAGGTGCTGGAGCACTGGTTCGAGGCGGCCATCGAGCGGAACGAGACGCAGACGGCCATGGAAATCGCCGAGCGGATTCGCCGCTGGCGTTTCTTCGGCTCGCTCGAGCTGGGCGGCCGGCTGGAATCGTTGCGGTGGCTGCTCGAGGCGTCGCCGGAATACCTGTCGCAGCCGGCGTTGCTCGAACGGCAAGGACTATTGACTCGTTTTCCGGCCTACGACCGGCTTTCGCAGGAGGCGCGGAAAGTTCGCGCGACGCTGGCCAGATTGCCCCTGGCGGCGGCCGGCCAGGCGGGCAAAGAACAATTGCGGGCGTGGAACGAGCTGGCGACGCTGAGCCGCCAGCAGGAGGCCATGCTGCGGGAGATCGCCTTGCGCCGCGAACCGGCCTCCGCCATGTTTCCTCCCCTGCGGAGCATCGCCGAAGTGCAGAAGGCGCTGCCCGAGAAGCACGCCGTCCTGGCGTTCTTCGCCACCAGCCGGCGACTGTACGGATTCCTGTTGAACAACGAGCGGTTTACGTCCTGGCCGATCGGATCGCCCTCGGCGTTGGTCAGGCAGATGCAAACGATGCTGCGCGAGATGGGCCAGTTTCAGGCCAATCATGAGCTGTCGGTGAAAGACGTGACCGATACGAATTGGAAGCAGGCGGCGAAGACGATGTTGGAACTGCTGTTGAAGGGCTCGCCGGCCGATTTCACACAGCCGTTCGATGAACTGGTGGTGGTGCCCGACGGGCCGCTCTGGTATTTGCCTTTCGAGGCCTTGCAGGTGAACGTCGGCGGGCACTTGCAGCCGCTCGTGGCCCGCTTCCGCCTCCGCTATGCGCCGACCTTGTCGTTGTGCACGTGGCGGGGGGCCGGCCGCAGTCCGACGGGCAACACGGCCGTGGTGGTGGGCAAACTCTATCCCCGCGACGAAGATGCCGTCGCCCGCCGGGCGTTCGACCAGCTTGCCGCCGTCGTGCCGGGCGCCGTGGCACTTGCCTCGCCGGCTCCGGTGCCGTCGTCGATCTACCGGGCGCTGTTCCCGCGGCTGGTCGTGCTCGACGACCTGGTGGTTTCGGAAGACCCGTACGGTTTTGCGCCCGCGCCGATCGAGCGGGGCAAAGGCGGCGCGCTGGGCGACTGGCTGGCGCTGCCCTGGGGCGGACCGGACGTGATCGTTCTGCCCGGTTTCCACACCGCCGCCGAGGACGCGTTGAAGCGGGTCCGCAAGGGCCCGCCAGGCAACGAAATGTTTCTCTCGGTGTGCGGACTGATGGCCAATGGCGCCCGAACGCTGCTCCTGAGCCGTTGGCGCAGCGGGGGGCAGAGCAGTTTTGACCTAGTGCGGGAGTTTGTCCAGGAGTTGCCCGGCACTTCGGCGGCTGACGCCTGGCAGCGCGCGATTCTGGTCACCGCCGGCTCGCGCTTGAACCTGGAGGGCGAGCCGCGGATCAAGCGAACCCCGACCGAGGACCCGCCCAAGGCGAACCATCCCTTTTTCTGGGCCGGCTACCTGCTGGTCGACTGTGGCCTGCCCGTGGAGCCCAAGCCGGAGCAGCCGGCAATCAAAGCGAAGCCGCCGCTGCTGCCCAAGCCACCGGCGGACGAGGACAAGCCTCGAGCGCCGAAGGGCAAGAAGCGGCCCGCCGCCCAGCGCTGACGCGGTTTGGCGGCGCGGTTGCGTTCTTTCCGGCTTTCACTCCTCCGGGCGATCCTCTATAATGGGCCCAGAAAGGTAGCTTCCATGTGCAAATTGATGCGAACGATTTTTCCGCTAATTTTACTGGCCTGCGTGACCGGCTCGCTCCGCGCCGCCGGCGAAGGGCAGGCCGACCTGGACAAAGCCACCGACACCAAGCTGAGCGCCACGACGATCAGCGATCTCAGCGAGGTGATCCGGCTCAGCGAAAGTGCCCTGAAGAAAGGCCTCGACAAGGCCAACACCGAGTTCGCCCAGAAACTTCTGGCCTCGACGCTGGTGCAGCGGGCGCAGGAGGCCATCAAGCAAGTGCTCACCGGCGTGAACTCTCCCACCGACCTCCGCGAGAAACGCCGCTTCGCGCTGGCCGACCTGGAGAAGGCGGTCAAACTGAATCCCAAACAACCGGAAGCGTACCTGCTCATCGCGCAGATGAACCTGGTGGGAGGAGACGTGAAGCGAGCCCGGGAAGCGATCGATAAGGCATTGGCCTTGGAATTCGGCGACTCCGTGGCCCGCGCCAAGGCGCTGGCCTTGCGGGCCCGCTTGCAGGAACAGCCGGAAAAGCAGCTTGCCGATCTCGATGAAGCGGTGCGGCTTTCGCCCGGCGACGTCACCATCGTGCGCACCCGCGGGCTGCTGCTGGCCGACATGAACAAGCTGGATCGGGCCCTGGCCGATTTGAATGCGGCTCTGAAGTTGGCGCCCGATGACGGTGCCGCCTATGAGGCCAAGGCCGTGGTTTTGGCCCGGCTGAAGCGCTACGACGAGGCGCTGGCCACCCTGGACAAGGCGCAGAAGCTCATCCCCGATTCCGTGCTGCCGCTGATGGAGAAGGCCCGCATCCATAACGAGCAGGAAAAGTTCGACGCGGCCATCGAGGACCTGAACCGGGCGCTGGCCATCGATCCCGGCGATGTGCAGGTGTTGATGATGCGGGCCGGCGCGTACCAGGACAAGGGCGAGAAGGGCCGGGCGTTGGCCGACGTGGAGCGGGTCTTGAAGCTCAAGCCCAAGTCGGCGCTGGCCATCCGCGCCCATGCCCTGTTGCTGGCCGACAACAATCATCTCGACGAAGCCATCGGCGAGTTGCAGACGTTTCTTCGGGCGGATCCGAAAGATACGTTGACCCTGCTGCAACTGGCGATCCTTTATTCGACCAAGAAGCAGCCGGCCAAGGCCGTCGAGACCTACACGGCGGTGCTGGCGATCGATCCCGGCGAGTGGCGGGCGTATCGGGGCCGCGGCGACGCCTATGCGGAGTTGGGCAAGCGGACGGAATCGATGGCCGATTATGAAAAGGTGCGCGGGGAACTGGAAAAACTGCTCAAAACCAATCCGAAGGATACGGCCACGCTGCTGCAACTGGCCGTGCTCTATGGGGCCGAAAAGAAGCCGGCCAAGTCGCTCGAGACCTACACCGCGCTGTTGGCCGTAGATGGCGAAGAGTGGCACGCGCTGCGCGGCCGCGCCGATACCTACCTGAACGTCGGCCGGCAGGCCGAGGCCATCGCCGATTACGAGAAGGCGATAAAACTGCAACCCAAGGACCAGGGCATTCTCAACAATTTGGCGTGGGTGCTGGCCACCTCGCCCGATGCCAAGCTGCGCAATGGCCGCCGGGCGATCGAGTTGGCCACGCGGGCCTGCGAGCTGACGAAGTACAAGGCGGCCTACATTCTCAGCACGCTGGCCGCCGCCTGCGCCGAGACGGGTGATTTTGCCACCGCCCGCAAATGGTCCGCCAAAGCGGTAGAGATCGGCGACAAAGACCACCAGGAGTCCCTCAAGAAAGAGCTGGCAAGCTACCAGGCGAACAAGCCTTGGCGAGAGCTCCTTCCCGAGGAAGAACCGGCCCAGAAGAGCCCGGACAAGGCCAAAGCCAAACCCTGAGGCATGTCGCGTCATCCTGAGCGCAGCGAAGGATCTCGTTCGGTGATCGGTCGGAGATTCTTCGCTGCGCTCAGAATGACGGCGTTCGATGATAGAAAAGTGGAGTGGGACTGCGCTGGTCCCACCCTACGTAAAATCCCGCCTGTAAAGTCCCCCCCTGCACGAAAGGCACCGGACGATGAACAAGCAGCAATCCGACTGTTCTCGACGTCATTTTCTGGAAAGCGCGTTGCTCGCTGCGGCCTCCGGACCGCTGCTGGCGTCTGACATCGCGGCCGCCGATGCGGCGCCCCAACGCAAAATCAAACTCGGACTGGTGGGCTGCGGCGGCCGGGGAAGCTGGCTGGCCGGCCTCTTTCAGCAGAACGCCGGCTACCAGATGCACGCCGTGGCCGATTACTTCCAGGAAGCGGCGGACAAGTGCGGCGATGCCTTGGGCGTGGCCCGCTGCCGGCGCTTCTCCGGCCTGTCGGGCTATAAGAAATTGCTCGATAGCGGCGTGGAAGCCGTGGCCCTCGAGGTGCCCCCCGGCTTCTTTCCCGAGCAAGCGGCGGCTGCCGTGGCGGCGGGCGTGCACGTCTACATGGCGAAACCGGTGGCCGCGGACGTGCCCGGCTGTCTCGCCATCGCCGCGGCCGGCAAACGGGCGACCGAAAAGCGGCAGGTGTTCTTCGTCGACTACCAGATTCCCACCGATCCGTTCAACATCGAGGTGGTCAAACGCATCCACAACGGAGAGATGGGAAAACTTGCGAAAATGGTCACCGTGGGCGTCAGCGGCGGGCACGAGGATCCGCCCAAGACGGCAACCCTGGAGAGCCGGCTGCACAACTCGGCGTGGGCCAGCGACGTGCCGCTGAGCGGCGATTGGATCACCGCCTTCGACATTCACGCCATCGACGCGGCACTGTGGGTCGCCGGCCAGCGTCCCGTGGCGGCAACGGGCCAGTCGCGGATCTGCCGCAGCAATCCGCACGGCGACGCCCGCGACGTTTGCGAAGTTCTTTACGAATATGCCGACGGCCTGCTGCACAATCATTCGGGCCAGGCGTTGCCCAACGGCACCGACGGCGAGCTGGACTGTAAAGTCTATAGCCGCACGGCCCACGCCTTTGTCACCTATTGGCACAAGGCACACTTTCATGTCCGGGGCGAGAAGGAGTACACGGGCCAGGTCGTGGATCTGTATACGGCGGGCGCGGTGCGGAACATCGCCTCGTTCCACGCGGCAGTCACCGGCGGCCACGTCGAGAATCCCACCGTCCGACGCGCGGTAGACGGCTGCCTGACGTGCATTTTGGGGCGCGAGGCGGCCGCCCGCCGCGGACGCCTGACGATGGACGAGTTGCTGAAGGAAAACAAACGCCTCGAGTTGGATCTCACGGGGCTGAAAACGTAGGAATATCGTTCATGCCACGCTTCGCAAGCCGGGTCCTGACGATCGTTGTGTTGCTGCTTGGCGCTTCCACCGCCCGCAGCGGAGACTTGGATGTGCCGCCGGAAAAATTTGGCGGCCAGCCGCCGGCCGGCATGATGCACCGCCGCCTGCTCGGCCAGGCCGAGCACGCGGCCATGCGTTGGAAGGTGGACTATGAAAAGCGGAAGACGCCCGAGGCCATTGCCGCCTATCAGAAAGACCTGCGGCAGAAATGCCTGGATGCCATCGGCGGCCTGCCCGAGCGAACGCCGCTGGCGCCGCAGGTGGTGGGCAAGGTCGCCCGCGCCGGCTACGGCGTGGAAAAGATCGTCTTCGAGAGCCAGCCCAAGCATTACGTGACGGCGCTCTTGTTCCTGCCCGACGCCCGGCGTTTTCGGCCGCCGTATCCGGGCGTGCTCGTGCCGTGCGGACATGCCGTGGAGGCCAAGGGCCACGCGGAATATCAATCGATGGGCGCCCTGCTGGCCCTGAACGGCATGGCGGCGCTGGTGTTCGATCCGATTGACCAGGGCAAGCGGGGGCAATATCTGGGCCAGGGAGGCTGGCCCGCTCTCAACTGCACCGCCGCCCACATCAACTTCGGCATGGGCTGCATCCTGCTGGGCCGGAACACGGCCCGCTTCGAGATCTGGGACGGCATCCGGGCGATCGACTACCTCCAGTCCCGGCCCGAGGTCGATCCGCAGCGGATCGGTTGCACGGGCAACAGCGGCGGCGGCACGCAAACGAGCTACCTGATGGCGCTCGACAACCGCATCCGCTGCGCCGCCCCAAGCTGCTACCTGACGAGCCTGCCGAAGCTGCTGGCCACCAGCGGTCCGCAGGACTCGGAACAGCACCTGTTCGGCCAATTGACTTTTCCCATGGATCATGCCGACTTCATCATGCTGCGGGCCACCTCGCCGGTGCTGATCTGCTCGGCCACCAAGGACTTTTTCGACATCGGCGGCACTTGGGACACCTTCCGCTACGCCAAGCGGCTTTACACCCGGATGGGCTTCGCCGAACGCGTCGGCCTGATGGAAAACGACGCCGAACACAATTACAACACCCTGCAACGCGAAGCCGCCGCCCGCTGGATGTCGCGCTGGCTGCTCGGCAAGAATCAGGCGATCACCGATCCTCCGATCAAACTTCTCAGCGAGCAGCAATACCAATGCCTGGCGGACGGCAAGGTGATGTCGCTCCCCGGGGCGCGCTCGGTATACGATCTGAACGAGGATTATGAGAACGAGTTGGCGACGCGCCGCGCGGCATCGTGGGCTGCCGGCGATCGCCAGGCCCAATTGGAGCAAGTACGGCGGCTGGCGGGCGTCCGCAAGCTGGCCGCGCTCAGCAAGCCGGCCGTCGAGTTGCTGGGCACGGTCGCCCGCCCGGGCTACACGATCGAGAAGCTCGTCCTCAAGCCCGAAGAATGCGTCTTGCTGCCGGCGCTCCGCTTCGTGCCCGAGAAGCCGAAGCCCCGAGAGATCGTGTTGTATATCCATCAACGCGGCAAGGCGGCCGACGCGGGGCCAGGCGGACCGATCGAGCAGTTGGTCACGGCCGGCCAGACCGTGCTGGCCGTCGATCTTCGCGGCACGGGCCAGACCCAGGCGGCGGTGAGCAGCGGCGGCTATTCCGACGAATTCCAGGATGCGTATCTGGCGTACCTGCTGGGTCGCTCATACGTGGGCATGCGAGCGGAGGACATGCTCGTGGCCGCCCGTTACGCAGCCGAGCAAGCCGGCGGCCAAGCCGGCGGGATTCGCTTGATCGCAGTCGGCCCTCTTGGCGTTCCGGCTCTGCATGCGGCCGCGCTGGAGCCGAGTCTGTTCCAAAGCGTGAAGATCAGCGGCATGCTGGCTTCCTGGTCAAGCGTGATTCACGGCCGGTTGAACAAGGGACTGGTGACCCAACTGGTCCACGGCGCCCTGGTGCATTACGACCTGCCCGATCTGGCGGCCAGTTTGGGGAACAAGATCACGGTCGAGAAGCCCGTCGATCCGCTCGGTGCGACCGTCGGGACGAAGTAGTGGCACCCAGTGATGGCTTACGCCCCGAGCGTGAGCGCTAGGGGCTGCGGCAGCGTCCAGGTCGCTGCGTCCTCGCCATCCAGCCGCAGCGTGAGGCATTTCGCACTGCCGCCGGCTTTCACGAATTCACTGAGCGGCGTCTCCTGCGTGGCAAATCCCAACGCATCAAGCTGCTGCCGCAGACGAGGACAGCCGCTACCCAGAATCACCGCCTCGCCGACGACCACGGCGTTGCAGGCAAACTGCGCGGCTTCGTCCTCCCCCACGGCAATCAACCGGCCGATCAGTCCCCGCAGCGCGTCGCGGCCGTAGCCGTCAAAAGCCCCCGGATAATACATCGCCAGGTCGGGGGCCAACGGACAAAAACAGGTATCGAGGTGGTAATAGTACGGATGATGTAGTTCGAGCGGAATCACGCGGCAGCCGACCAGCTCGCCGATTTCTTGAAAGGCCGCCACCTCGCTGCGCAGCCGGTAGCCGGCGAACAACGTGTCGCTGCAGAAGAGGGCGTCGCCCGCCCCTTCGAAAAACGCCGGTCCGTCGAGCCGTTCGACCCGAAAGCCATGCTCTGCCAACCATTGCCGGCAGTGCGGCTCTTCGCCTTGCCGCTGCGGATAGCGAAAGTGGGAAAGAATCGCGGTCTCGCCGCAGACCATCGCCGCGTTGGCGGTAAACACCAAATCGGGCAAACCGGCCACCGGCGGCAGGCGGTGGATCGTCGCGCCCACCTGCTCCAGCAAAAGCCGCAGGTCTTGCCATTGCCGCAGGGCCAACTCGTGCTCGGAGGGGCGATCGCACCGCATCCACGGATTGATCTCATATTCGATGCCGTAATAATCGGGCGGACACATCAGGATCTGAGCGGCACGCGTCATGTCGAGTTCCCTTCGCTTCAGGGCGTTTCCAGGGCGACAAGTTCCTGCACCAGCGCCCGCAGGAACGGCTCCACGTCGGTCACCAGTCCCAACGTCTGGAACGAGCCGCGGTCGGCCAGCTTGATGACCGTCGACGGGTTGATGTCCACGCAAACCACCTTGGTCCACGCGGGCAACAGGTTGCCAACCGCGATCGAGTGCAGCGTCGTGGCGACCATCAGGCAGAACGTCACGTCGCGGATTTTCGCCCGCATCGCGGTTTGGGCGACCAGCACGTCGGTAATCACGTCGGGAAGCGGCCCGTCGTCGCGAATGCTGCCGGCCAGCAGGAAATCGACGCCATGGCGTATGCACTCGAACATGACGCCCGAGGTGAGAATACCGGCTTCCACCGCCTGCCGGATGCCGCCGGCGCGGCGGATGCGATTGATGGCCCGCAGATGGTGCTCGTGACCGGCCTCGGCCAGCCCTTCGCGGTCCAGGTAGACCCCCAGGCTCGTGCCGAACAGGGCCTGCTCGATGTCGTGGGCCGCCAGGGCATTGCCGGCAAACAGCACATCGACGTAACCCATGCGGATCAATTGCTCGAGAAACCGTCCGCTGCCGGTGTGGATGATGGCCGGGCCGCCCACGAACAGGATTTTTTCACCAGCCAACCGATGATCGACCAGCTCTCGGGCAATCTCCCGCGTGGCGATTCCTTTGGGCTTTTCCGTCGACACGTTGCTATCCATGAAAGCGAAGGCTTCCGGGCCGCGCGAGCGTTCCTCGGGAAAGACGCGTACTCCGCCATGGCCCAGCACGACGGCATCGCCGCGGCGGATTTCGTTCATCGGCACGCAGCGGGCTGCCCCCGCTGTAACCACAATGCCGCAATCCATTTCCTGATCCAGGACGGGAACCCATCGGCCGGCCAGGCGAACCTCGGTGCGCTGGTTGGTCGTGCTGTAGAATCCCTCGGGAAAGGCCCCCGCAATGTCGGCCGGCGCCAGGTGGCAATCCTGCGTGGCCGCCGGCACGGCGCCATGGTCGGCGATCTGGGCCAGAATGCGTTCCAAACTGGCCCGCGACTCGGCCCGAACTTCCACCATGGCATAACTGGGATCGTGACGGGCCTGACCGATGGTAATCTGGGCGATGCGGAACGTGCCGCCATTGTTCAGAATCGTGTCGAGAACTTTGGGCAGGATCAAGCTGTCGATGATGTGCCCGCGGATCTCGACTTCCTCGCAGACCGTGCCGCTTTGTTCCGGGGATTGCAGTTTGAGCCCGCTCATCCCGCTGCCTCCGCCACTGTGAGCCTCCCGGTTATTGTACGGAAGCGGCGCGCGCGAAAACTGCCTACACCGGGGGGCCGGCCAAGCAACGCTGCGGTGAGTCAGCGCGAGCTGCCAGGGTTCAACGGCAGGGGTCAGGGGCGGAGATCGACCCAACGCAACCGGTGCCACATTCCATGGCTGCCGACACCCCGGTGATCTGCTGTAATCCCCGGCGTTTGTCCACGAACGCCTGATAATCGTCGGGGGTGTCGATGCCGAAGGTCGGTTCGTCGACAACGCCGACCAGGATCGCGTAGCCCGCTTCCAGCACGCGGAGCTGTTCGAGCTTCTCGATCTGCTCCAAGGGCGAGCATGGCATGGAGGCCAGTTGCAAGAGAAAATCGCGGCGATAAGCATAAAGGCCCACGTGCTGATAAAACGTGGGCGGGTCGGTCCTCAACAGGGCATCGTCCCAGTGGCGCGGACAGGGGATGACGCTACGGCTGAAATACAGGGCCCGCTTCTGCTCGTCGAACACTACCTTCACGCAGGCCGGGTCTCGTAACTGCTTCCGGCACCGAATCGGCGTGGCCAGCGTGCTCATCACGGCAGTCGGATTCTCCTCCAACAGTCGGATGGCCAGATCGATCGAGCTGCCGGCGATTTCCGGCTCGTCGCCCTGCACGTTGACAATAATGTCGGCGTCGGTCATTCGCCGGGCGACCTCGGCGACGCGATCGGTCCCGCTGGGGGCCTCGGGGCTGGTCATTTCCACCCGGCCGCCGAACGAGCGGACCTCGTCAAAGATTTCGGCATGATCGGCGGCGACGCAGATTCCTGCCGGCCGCGTGGCCGATTGGGCGGCCTCATAGGTGTGCTGGATCAGCGACTTGCCCGTCTCCCGCAGGAGCAGCTTGCGGGGCAGTCTGGTCGACGCAAGTCGGGCAGGAATAATGATTTGGCTCGTTGAACGAACGCGGAGTCTTGGCACGGCCGTGGCCATCAGATTCATCCTCCATGATGGGCGAGAAAATCAGACTGTCATCCTGAGCGCAGCGAAGGATCTTACCCGGTTTCGCGGAGATTCTTCGCTTACGCTCAGAATGACGCCGCACGCAAAGATCCTTCGCCGGCCTAAACGCCTGGTCGCACAACCGGAACCGGCGGCGACACATTTTGCACGCTATTCTTAGCCGATTTATCCGCCCGGGGGTAGACGAATTTCGAACCGGTAATACAATATATTAAAAACGAGGGTCTTTAGGGGGGCGTCGGATGGGCGAGCCAAAACGGAAGCAGGAAATCATCACCTTCAAGGCCGACGAGCCCCTACTTGAGGCCATGCGTGGTATACCCAATCGGTCTGAGTTCATTCGTGCCGCGATCTACTCGGCACTCGAGAACACATGTCCTTTGTGCAAGGGAAGCGGCATCCTTACGCTCGACCAACGAAAGCACTGGATCGAGTTTGCCGCCCATCACGCCTTGACGGAATGCGAAGACTGCCATGCCATGCATCTGGTGTGCGAGGCCGAAGCGGACAAGCCGCAGGGAGCACAGTAGCCGATGGCCGGGTTCGTCACAGCAACCAATTTCAGTCGTGCTGTCCGAGACTAGAGTCTGTTTTCATGTTTCATTCATTCCCGTCCTATTCCCAGCGAGTGCCTTCCGATTGCTCCGCCGGAGCACGGCCTTTCCAACCCGGGGCAACGCCCATCGTTGTTACACACAAGCGGGACCCAGCGATAAATCGCTGGGCTATTATCAACGGCCCCTCCGGGGCCAGCCCACGCGACTCCGGAGCGTCCCCACGACGTTGCCCTGAACTGGGAAGGCGGCGGGCCTTCTTCTTGCTGCTCGCGTCATTCGTCTTTCTCGCCGGATGCGGCGGCGGAACCTCGGAGCCCTGGAACGGCGGACGATTGCCGGTGGTCGCCGGCGTTCCGCCGCTGGCCTATCTCGTGGAACAGATCGGCGCGGAACACGTGAAAGTCGACGTGTTGGTGCAGCCGGGCCAGGATCCTCACACGTTCGAGCCCACCCCGCAACAGATTGTCGCCCTGGCCCATGCGGCCGTCTTCTTCAAGATCGACATGCCGTTCGAAACAGTGCTGTTGGAGAAGGTGCGGGAAGGGAACCCGCGGCTGCGGATCGTCGATGCCACGCGGGGCGTGAAGAAGCGCCCCATGGATGCCCCTTGCTGTGCGGAAAGGGAAACTGGGCACCACGAGCCGGAGACCGGGCACGGCGAGCCCGACCCGCACGTCTGGCTCTCGCCGCCGCTGCTGAAAACTCTGGCCGCGAACATCGCGGCGGCCCTCGCCGTTGCCGATCCGCCCCATCACCGCGATTTTGAGCGGAATCTGGCGGCGCTCGTCGACCGGCTCGACGCGCTCCATCGGCGTGTGCAGCGGGTGCTGGCCCCTTATCGCGGCCACTCGTTTTACGTGTTTCATCCCGGCTTCGGCTATTTTGCCGACGCCTACGGACTGCGGCAGGAGGCGGTCGAGGCCGGCGGCCACTCTCCCACGCCGCCGGAACTTCGCACGCTGATCGAGCGCGCCCGAGCCGACAGGGTTAAGGCCATTTTCGTGCAACTGCAGTATGCCCCGCAGAGCGCCCAGGTGGTCGCCGAGGCGATCGGCGGCCGGGTGGTGGTCATCAACGGCCTGGCCAAAGACGTGTTGGCCGACATCGAGGACATTGCGACGAAAGTTGCGGCAGCGATGAAGGAAGGCGGAAGGGGGAAGGGATGACGGACGATGCGGTGGTTTCCTTGCGCGGCGTGACGTTTTCCTACGGCGGCGAGCCCGTCTTGGAGGACGTCAACCTGTCGGTGGGCGGGCGCGAAGCGGTGTGCATCGTGGGACCCAACGGCGGCGGCAAGACGACGCTGGTGAAATTGATCCTCGGCCTGCTCGTGCCGCAACAGGGCGAGGTTCGCCTGTTCGGCCAGCCGCCCCGGCTGGCGCGGCTCCGCGCCGGCTACATGCCCCAGCACGTGCAGCACGATCCGCTCTTCCCCGTCACGGTAATGGACATCGTGCTGATGGGCCGGCTGGGCCAGGGCGGCTTGGGCGGCCTGCTGGGCTGGCATGGGCATGCCGATCGCCGCGCCGCCCGCAATGCCCTGGAACAAGTGGGCATGGACGGTTTCGGCCGCCGCCCCTTTGCCGCGCTCTCCGGCGGACAGCGGCAGCGCGTGCTGATCGCCCGGGCGCTGTGTTGCGAGCCCGAACTGCTGTTGTTGGACGAGCCCACTTCGAACGTCGATTCGCTGGTCGAGGCCCGGCTCTTGGACCTGCTGCGGGAATTGAACCAACGAATGACCATCCTCATGGTTTCCCATGATCTGGGGTTTGTCTCCGGGCTGGTCGAGAAAGCGATCTGTGTGAATCGCCGCGTGGTGGTCCATCCGACCAGCGAGATGACCGGCGCGGCGATCCGCGACATCTATGGCGGCGAGGTTCGCATGGTCCGCCACAACGAGTTTTCTCCTTTCGGGCACGCCCATGACTGAATTTTTCGACGCCTTACGAAATATTCCCTTCTTCCGCTACGCGCTTGTGGCGGGCCTGTTGGCCAGCGTGTCGCTGGGGATCGTCGGCTCGTACGTCGTCACGCGGCGGATCACCTACATTGCGGCGGCCATCTCGCACTGCGTGCTGGGCGGCATCGGCGCCGCGCTCTATCTGCAAAAAGTGGTGGGCTGGGAGTGGTGCGATCCTATCGGCGGCGCGCTGGTCGCGGCGATCGTTTCGGCCGTCATCATCGGGTTGGTGAGCCTCTACGCCCGGCAACGCGAAGACACGGTCATTAGCGCCGTGTGGGCCGTCGGCATGGCCATCGGGCTGGTTTTCTTCGCCAAGACGCCCGGCTACGTCGACGCCATGAGCTACCTGTTCGGCAATATCCTCTTGATCTCCGCCCGCGACGTGTGGCTGGTGATCGTCATGGACGTGGTGGTCGTCGTGTTGGGGCTGGGCTTCTATCCGAAGCTGCTGGCCCTCTGTTTCGACGAAGAGTTTGCGGCCCTCCGCGGCGTGCGGGTCAAGCTTTATTACCTGTTGCTGTTGTGCCTGACCGCGCTGACGGTCGTGTTGTTGGTGCGCGTGGTGGGCATCGTGCTGGTGATCGCGCTGATGACGTTGCCGGCGGCCGTGGCCGGTCATTTCGCCCGCCAGCTTTGGCAAATGATGGCCGTGGCCGTGCTCTGCTCGATGGCGTTTGTCACGGCGGGCATCGCCGTCAGCTTTCCGGCCAATTTGCCCAGCGGCCCGGTGATCATCCTCATTGCCGGGGCGGCGTATTTGCTCGTGGCGTTCTTTAGCAGGGGACAGCGATCAGGGGCCAGGGGCCAGGGGTAGTGGGGAGGGGTCAGGGGTCAGGGGTCAGAATCTAACGTTGGGGCGGCAGATGAATAGCGTTGGGGTGGCAGTGCAACTGCCGCCCCAACAATGCCCCCTGACCCCTGAACCCTCTCCCCTACCGCTTCGGATCGGGCAGATAGCGCCGGATATGCACGTCGGCCACGGTCAGCAGCCCTTCGCCAATCATCGGTTCCACGGCGGCCAGGAGCGGCTCGATCCGCTCCGCGATATCGACGATCTCGATCCGCACCGGCAGGTGCTCGGTCAGTTCCATGAGCCGGGTCGTGTGCAGGTGGCCGCTGCTGCCAAAACCCTCCACGCAGCGGGTGACCGTGGCGCCGGCGACGCCCCGCTCTTTGCAGAGCTGAACGATGGCGGCGTACAACGGCTGCCCGTGCCACTGGTCGCTGTTATTGACGTAGATCGTCACGAGCTTGGCGTCGGCTTCGATTTTCACGACGAGGCTTCTCCTATCGCTTGGGGAAAACAAGGCCCATCAGCGTGACCGCCACGAGGACGCCGAGGAACCCGGCCAGCACGCTGCCCACCACGTTCATGGTAGCCAGTCGCCAACTGCCGTCGCGCACCAGCTTGAAGGTCTCCCACTCGAACGTCGAGAAGGTGGTGTAGCCGCCGCAAAAGCCGGTGCCGACCAACAAGTACCAGTGCTGGGCGGCCGGCGTCCAGCGCTCCAGGATGACGGTGGCGGCCAGTCCGAGGATGAACGAGCCGCTCACGTTGATAATGAACGTGCCCAAGGGAAATCCGCGGGCCCAGGCAATCTCGTCACACCATCGGCCCAGCCAATAGCGGGCGTTGGTGCCGGCGGCCCCACCCAGCGTGAGCAAAACCACCTTGTTGGTCAAAACCAGCGAGAGCCACGTTCCCAGGTGCCAGAGCCAGTCTTTCAATTGTCTATTCTCCCCTCTATTTCACAATCATCACCGAGCAATGGCAGTGTTCGCTCACACGGTCTGTGGTGCTGCCCAGGAAGAACCGCGTGATGCGTGAATGTCCCTGCCGGCCCAGGACGAGCAAGTCCACTCGCTCGGTCTCTGCAAAGCGGATGATTTCTTCGGCGGCATGGCCGCGAACGACCAGATGCCGCAGGTTCACGCCGCGGCTGCGGGCGTATCCCACGGCTCCCTCGCCGATCTCGCGGTAATAGTCGTCGGCGCTTCGGCGCAGCTCATCCACTTCGTCCACCAATGCCACTACTTCCGGTATCTCGGCGACGCTCAGGGCGATCAACTCCGCCTGGTAATGGGTGGCCAGGTCGACGGCCGTCGCCAACACCTTCTCGCTGGCCGGCGAGCCGTCGATGGCTGCTAGGATTTTGTTGAACATGACAGACCTCGTTTCATTTGACGGGGCATGTGGGCGTGGCGGGTGGTGCCGTCGTGAATTCCACCGCGGGCTCGACCCGCGGCCGGAAAAATGTCTGGGCAATCACCGTCGGCACGACGGCGCTGGCAATGACCACGGTCACGAGGACCGAGTATTGATAATTGTTGATGTAACCTTTGTTCAGTCCAAAGAGGGCGCTGATGGTGCCGAAGGTCAGTCCCGTAGACATCAACAGAGTGGTGTAGTTGCTCTCCCGCACTCCCAGACCAAACGCGCGGGCCAGCGGCCAGACGCCAATGACCTTCATGGCGATCTTCACCGCCAGGAGGATCACCACCAGCCCCAAGCCGGCCCAAAGGGCGGGCAGGTAGACCTTCATGCCCGCATTGAGGAAATAGAACGGCGTAAGGCAGCACGCAGGAAACGAAATACCCACCCGATCCCAGCCCCACCGCATCATCAAGGGGTCGGCACCGTGGCGCGGGTAGACCAATTCCTGCGTGCTGCCTAAGCAGGGCAAACACCGTAGTTCGCAAACGCCGTACGGTTTCCCGCTGCCGGGCAAAGACGCCCGCCAGTCCCAGGCCCACCAGGTATGCGGGCAGCACGGCTTCGCTATTGGCGAAGGCCGCCAAAGAGCCGAGACCGAAGAGCACGAAGAAGACGAACTTCACTCCCGGCTCGCTCATGTGGGTTGAATAGCGGCTGAAAAACCAGTTGACGAATCCAGGGGCCAGCCAGAGCACGATGACGGCCACCACGGCAAACAGCGCAAGCGTCCAGTTGTAGTTGGCGAAGCAGATCCCCAACGCCACCACGGTGCCAAGATCGGTGACGAAGCAGGCGGCCAGAATCAGTTTGCCCAACTCCGTTTCGTTGAGCCCCGTCTCGATCATGACCGCGTAGACCACGGCGACGGAGGTGGTCGAAAGGGCGATTCCGCAGATCAGCGAAGCGTTCCAATCCCAACCGGTCACGAAGCGGGCGTACAGCATCGCGCCGAGAAAGGGGGCGAGAAAACTGGCAAAGCCAATGCACAGCGTTTCCTTGAGCGACTTGCGAAGCAGTGATGGCTCGATCTCGGCCCCTGCCATGAACGTGAGCAAAATGCTCCCGAAGCCGGCCAGAAAGGCGATCCATTCATTGGGCTTCAATTCCCAATGGAGGCCAAAGAGATGGTAATGCTCCAGAAGCAACGCCAGATTGCCGGCGACGACGCCCACGAGAATCTCGACCAGGGCCACACTCATCTTGAAACGGATCGACAGCAGGCTGGCCACCAGCGCCAGTCCCAGCCAGATGGCCGCAATTCCCCAGGTCAGTTCCATGAACGATTCCCCAAGACGAACGGGCGCACCTATTCCGAGCGACTCCAATGCCGCCGAGCGGCCAGGGCGACCAGGTCCAGGGCCATGAGCCCCAGCCGGCCGCTATTGACCGTGATGTGGTACTCCAAGGGATTCGACCAGTCGATGCCGAAATAGCTCTCGTGAAAGCGGCGACGTTGCGCGTCGCTCTCGGCGATCTGTTTCTTCGCTACCGCCTCGCGCACCCAGCGGTACTCCATGATCCGGCGGCAGCGAACGGCCATCGGTGCGATCAGGCGAACGTGAAACGCGCCGGGATCACCGCGAAGAAAGCAATTTCCCCCCCGGCCCACCAGGATCACGTCGCCGCGCTGTGCCAGTTCGCGCAGAAGTCGTTCCAGGGCCTCGAAATAGCGTTGATAGATGCTGCCGGGCCGAAACCGCTGGAAGATGCTGGCCGGCTGCTCGTCGAGCTTCTCCAACTCTGCCTCGGGCAGACCCAAGCCCACGGATTCCTGTTCCAGCAACTCGCGGTCGTAGACGTGCAGTTTGAGCCGCTCGGCCAGGGCAGGCGCAAAATTGCTGTCGCCGGCCCCCAATTCCCGCGAGAGGGTCAACACCCGCCGGCCGCTAGGAGCGATGACCGTTTCTGTTGAGTCGGCACGAACGATGGCAGCAACCAGGCTGGTCACATCGTCCGGCGGTACGCGGCCCGTATTGACGACCAGATCATATTGGGCCGGTTGAGTGGCCGTCTCGCCAAAAAAGTAGCGCGTGAAAAGCCCACGGGCACGTTCTACCTCGAGACACCGAGCACGGGCCTCGTCCAGCGACCAGCCTTCGAGACGCGCCATCCGCTCAGCGCGCCATTCTCGGGGAGCGACCACGCGCAAATGGAACGCGCCGGGCATCTCGCCCAACAGGTGCCGCGCGTCCCGGCCGACCAAGATCACGTTGCCCCGCGCGGCCGCTTGGCGGGCCGCCGCGGTGATGCCGTGGAGATACTTTTGGTGCGGCGGATGCAGGCGAAAACGGTCGGCCATGCTCACGGCTTTCTCGTCGAGTTGCTCCAACGCGGCATCGGGTACGCCTTCGATCTCCGCCGCCTGATGGAGCAACTCGCGGTCGAGCAGTTCCCAGCCGAGGGCTGCCGCCAGTTGTCTGGCGACCTCGCCGCCCCCCGCGCCGTACTCACGAGTGACGGTAATGACCTTCATCCGGGCGGCTCCTGTCGCGAAAAGCGGTACGAACAACTACCAGACCCCATGCAGGATGTTTGGGAGCCTGTTTCCACGCCGGATGTCAAATCCGTCGCCCCTCAATTCTACCACCCTTCGGCATGATATCAACGCCGTCTCGGCGTATCCTCGGGACCGCCGCGGCAACTTGACACGGCCTGTTCCCCCGGCCAAACTCAAGGTGTTGCGTTGGCCCGCCTTTCGCTTCTTTCCTACACACCGACTGTCAGGCACTGCCTAACCTACACGGGCGGGCGGCAGCACATTCCTTCACCAGCACCTCGAACCCGCGGAGACAACCACCATGGACCGAGCGAAACCGAAAACCTTGGGGCGGCGCGATTTTCTGGCCAGCGCGGCGGCTGCCGCGGTCACCGTGGTCCGTCCTTCGGCCGTTCGCGGCAGCCAGGCCAACTCGGCGCTCGCGCTGGGAGCCATCGGCTGCGGCGCCCGAGGAAACTGGATCGCCGACTTGTTCCAGAAGCATGGCAAGTATCGCTATGTGGCCTGCGCCGACTATTTTCAGGACCGTGCCGATGCGTTCGGCAAGAAGTATGAGGTTCCGCCGGCTGCCCGATTCACCAGCTTGTTTGCCTACAAAAGACTGCTGGAGCAAAAGCTCGATGCCGTGGTGATCGAGACGCCTCCCTATTTCCATCCCGAGCACGCGGCCGCTGCCGTCGATGCCGGCAAACACGTGTTTACCGCCAAGCCGATCGCCATCGACGTGCCCGGCTGCTTGACCATCGGCCAGTCGGGCAAGAAGGCGCGGGAAAAGAAGCTCGTGTTCCTGGTCGATTTTCAGACCCGGGCCAACGAGGCGTTCCGCGAGACGGCCCGCCGCGTTCACGCCGGCCAGATCGGTCGGATCGTCTGTGCCGAGGGGCGTTATCCCACGGGCGGCATCGACGTGGCCATAAAGAACAAGTCGCCGGAGGATCGGCTGCGGACCTGGTACCCCATCAAGGAGCTTTCCGGCGATTTCATCGTTGAGCAGAGCATCCACGCGCTGGACGTCGCCACGTGGTTCCTCAATGCGGCGCCCTTGCAGGCCATGGGCACCGGTGGCAGGCGAGCCCGTCCCCACGCCGACATCTGGGACCATTTTTCCGTCATTTATTCCTTCCCCGACGACGTGCCGCTGACGTTCACCTGTCTGCAGGCGATCCCCGGCGCGCCGGAAGAAATCAGTTGCCTGGTCCTCGGCTGCGAAGGCACGGCGTTTGGCAGCTATATGAGCGAAACGTGGATCCACGGCAACCAGCCCTACGCCGGCGCGAAAATGAACAATCTGTACACGGAGGGCACGGTCATCAACATTGCCGAGTTCCACCGGGCCGTGACTGCGGGAGATTATGCCAACCCAACCGTGGAGCCCTCGGTGCGCGCCAACCTGACGGCCGTCTTGGGCCGCACGGCCGGCTACAAGAAGGGCCAGGTGGTCACCTGGGACGAGATGCTTCGCGCCGGCGAGCGTTTGCAGCCCGATCTGTCGGGGCTGCAAGCCTGAGCGGCGAGTGCCACATTTTGAAACAGCTTTTCAACGGCGAAACCTCCCCCCCGCCCGTAGCGGCCCGTGGACCGTCGACTCATGTTGACATGCCGGTAATGCCGAATAAAATGGGAAGACGTTTGCGAGGCGATGGGGTTCGCCTTCAAGTGCCGCCGGGCCTGCCGTAGCTCGCGGATGATGACCCCTACCGACAAGGTTTTCCTTGGTAGTAGGGTGTTTTCCTGAAACGACTGCCCTTGGGAAGACCTTGTTCCCAAGGGGTTTTTATTCCCGGCGTTTCCTCGCGGCAGGGAAAGGCTGCTTTGAAGGAGAGAACGATGCCTCGGATTCTTGTGGCCCTGGACGATTCCTGCGGTAGCGAAAAGGCACTGCAAGCCGCGGTCCAACTGGCGCAGCAGGACGGTGGCCAACTGACGGCCGTAACGGTCTTGGAACGCGCCGGCGATCCGCCGGCGGAGCAACTCGCGGAGGACGCCAACAGCCAGGCCGTGCAGCGGCTGGAGGAACTGCTTCAGACCGCCGCCAACTTTGCCCATTCGCGAGGTTTGCGGCTCAGGCCCATCCTCCGCGAGGGCCAGCCGGCCGAGACGATCCTCATCTGTGCCGAAGAAGAAAGGGCCAATCTCGTGGTGCTGGGCGCCGGCCGCATTGCCGGCGACAACCCCCGCCTCGGCAACACGGCCGACGAGGTGAGCAAGCGTTGCCCGTGTACGGTGCTGATCGCCCGGTAGCGCTGACTTGTTGGGGCGGCAGTTGTGCGCCACTTGTTGGAACGGCAGTCGCGCGCCACTGTTGGGGCGGCAGTTGTACTGCCGCCCCGGAATTGCGGCCAAGGACAGGGGCGGCAGTGCAACTGCTACCCCAACGTTGGCGGCAGTGCAACTGCCACCCCAACGTTACGCCCTCACGCTGACCTTTGTCAGGCACAGGAGTGCCTGACCTACGAAATGATTCACTGCGCCGGAGAGCGGTAGCCCGGCGCGGTCAGAACTTTCCGCAGTTGCGGGAAGTTGCACAGCACGCGGACAATAACCCGGGGGATCTTCTTCGGCGGCAGACCGCGCGAGGTGCCCGCCCGCTGGCGATAGGCCACCGGCACTTCCTTGACTTGGTAACCGCTATAGATCGCCCGCAACGCCAGCTCGGAAGTGACCAGGTGGCGGTTGATCCAAGGCTCGTTGCCGATTTTGCGGATGACGGCCGCCTGATAGAGCCGAAAGCCGGAGTCGGCGTCGCGAAGCTCGACGCGGAAGTATTTCCGCAGCACGAAATTATAGGTCCAGGTCAAGAGCCGCCGGTACCATTGGTCCGTTCGATCGGCGCGGATGCCGCTGACGACGCCGTACTGGTGGCGGTACTGGTAGAGCTTCCAGAACTCGCGGAAATCCTGTTTGCCGCCGCTGTCGCTGAAGAAAACGTAAGGGTTGCGCACCAGCGCCAAGGCGTCGCGGAAGGCCTTGGCGTACCCCTTGCGCTCGGGGCTGGTCGAATGGATGATGCCGAGTTCCGCGTGCAGCCGGGCGAGGATCTCCTTGGTGCCGTCGGTGCTGCCGTCCTCGGCGACGATCAGTTCCGAGCCCGGCAGCTTGGCCAGGATCTCGCCGTGGATCTCGCGGACTTCCTGTTCGATCGTGCCCGCCTCGTTGTAGACGTTGATGATGGCACTGACGGGTTCTTGTTCGGCCATGTGGTTCTCGATCTTCTGCCGCTGTGCTTGACGTCTTTTGCATTTTCGCGATTCTATATCTTATCATCAACTTGGCTGGGCGGAGAGCGCCCACCGGCGGAGGCCCCCGTTCCCTCTCCCTCCGGGAGAGGGTCAGGGTGAGGGCATCGGACGCGGCGGCCACGTTTCGACTGCCCGCCGTGTGGCCGGCGTGCCGCCGGCCGAACGGCCGCTTTGGCGATTCACGCCGCCGTTCCGGCGGCGGCTAAACTTTCCGGGCCCCTTCGCTCGTTGACCGCCGGCAACCGGTTTGTTAGCCTAAGTGGTTTCGACCGTTGCGATTAGCCAAGGGTGTCAGGAGATTATGGGCCACGAAGTCACGTTGATCACGGGGGACGGGGTGGGGCCGGAACTGGCCGAGGCGGCACGCCGCTGCGTCGATGCCACCGGCGTCGACATCCACTGGGATGTGCAAGAGGCCGGCGTCGACGTCATGGCCCGCTGCGGCACGCCGTTGCCGGAGCCCACGCTTGCCAGCTTCCGCCGTACGCGCTGCGCGCTGAAGGCCCCCATCACCACACCCGTCGGCACCGGCTTCCGCAGCATCAACGTGCACTTGCGGCAAGAATTCGGTTTGTTCGCCTGCATTCGGCCGTGCAAATATTATCCCGGCGTGCGGACCTTTTACAGCGAGCGGCCGGTCGATCTGGTGATCGTGCGGGAAAACACCGAGGACCTGTACGCGGGCATCGAGTTCGAGGCCGCCCAATCCCTCACCGGCGAGTTGATCGACTATATCAACCGCATCTCGCCGCGGCGGTGGATCCGCTCGGGCCGCACCGAGACGGGCGTATCGATCAAGCCGATCAGCATTACCGGCAGCGAGCGGATCGTCCGCCGGGCGTTCGAATACGCCCGCGACAACCAGCGTCGCAAGGTCACGGCGGTGCACAAGGCGAACATCATGAAGCACACCGACGGCCTGTTTCTGGCCACGGCCCGCCGCGTGGCGACCGAGTTTCCCGAGATCGAGTTCGAAGACCGGATCGTCGACAACATGTGCATGCAGTTGGTGCAGAAGCCGGAACTGTACGACGTGCTGGTGTTGCCCAACCTTTACGGCGATATCCTCAGCGACCTGGCGGCGGGGCTGGTGGGCGGTTTGGGCGTCGCCCCCGGGGCCAACGTGGGACTCAATAGCGCCGTGTTCGAGGCCACCCACGGCAGCGCGCCGAAATACAAAGGTCAGAACCGGGTGAACCCGACGGCCTTGATCCTCTCGTCGGTGCTGATGCTGCACCATCTGAAAGAGACGGCCGCGGCCGACCGGTTGGAGAAGGCCGTGGCGGCCGTGATCGCCGAGGGCAGGGATGTGACGTACGACATGAAGGCCAACCGCAACGACCCGACCGCGGTGGGCACGCAAGAGATGGCCGCCGCCATTTGCCGCCGCCTGCGGTAGGGTGCGTGATTGTGGGAGCGACAGTTGTACCATTGTTGGGGTGGCAGTTGTACTGCCGCCCCCGGAACGGCAGCAAACACAGGGGCGGCAGTACAACTGCCGCCCCAACAATGTCGTGTGGCACTGCCGCCCCAACATCGGTGCGTTTCACGCACCCTACGGGCAGGCGTTACGCCCCGATCGTCACGGGAATTCCCGTGGTCTCCAGGGTGGCCCTGATTTCCGCAATCTCCGCGTCCGTGAGCAGGTCCGCGTCGCCCGCGGGATACGGCCGTCCCAGGGCCTCATACTTGCCCGCGGCGAATTTGTGGAAAGACAACAGCGAGATTTTTGCCGGGGGACGAGGCAGGCCGTGAATGATTTTGCTCATCGCGGCGACGTCGTCGGGCGAGGTGTTGAAGCCGGGGATCAGGGCCATGCGAATCCATAGCTCCACGCCCGTTTCGCGCAATAGCCGCCGCAAGTTCTCCAGGATGGCGTCGTTCGCCACGCCGGTGGCGGCCTGGTGGCGGGCCGGGTCGGCGTGTTTCAGATCGTAGAGGACCAAGTCGGTATAGGGCAGAACCGCGGCCATCGCGTCCCAGTCCACGTGCCCCGCGGTATCGAGCGCCGTGTGCAAGGCGTGCTGCTTGGCTTGCCGCAGCAGGTTCACGGCCAGCGGCCATTGCCGCAGCGGCTCGCCGCCGGAGAGGGTCAGGCCGCCGCCGGATTGCCGATGGTAGCCCCGGTCCCGCAGCACGACGGCCAGGATCTCGGCCACCGACATGCTTTGTCCGGTGGCCTCGATGGCCCGCGCCGGGCAGGCCGCCGCGCACGCCAGGCACGACGTGCAGCGGTTTCGGTCAATCGCCGCCCCGCTCTCGGTGACGGCAATGGCGTGCTCGGGGCACGTCTCTGCGCACCGCCCGCACTTGATGCACTTGGCAATCCGCAGGAACACCTCCGGGGCGTCCCGCTGCGACTCCGGGTTCGAGCACCACGGGCAGCGCAGAGGGCACCCCTTGAGAAAAACCGTCGTCCGAATGCCCGGCCCGTCATGGATCGAAAACCGCTGGATGTTGCAGACGATCCCCCGGTCCTCGTGCGCTTCCACGTCCATCGGCAGTTCGATCAAGATTCATGTTGGGATGGCAGTTGTACTGCCGTCCCCGGCATGATGGTAACAACAGGGGCGGCAGTGCAACTGCCGCCCCAACAAAGGTACTTCAAAACTGCTGTTCGGTGCGGGCGATGATGCTGTCCTGCGTCCCCTTGGGCAAGTCGTTCCAGAACGCGCTATAGCCGGCCACGCGGACCTGCAGGTCCTGATATCGTTCCGGATACTTCTGGGCATCGCGCAAGACGGCGTTGTCGACCACGTTGAACTGAATGTGGGGAATCGTCCCCTTGTCGAACCACTCGCGCAGATAGGCGGCAAACAGCTTCTTATTCTCGCCTTCCAGGAAGGCGGGCATGAAACGCTGGTTGAAGAGGTCCACGTGCAGGAAAGGAATCTTGGCCGCGGAGTTCAGCACGGCCGTGGGGCCGTTGTGGTCGGCGCCCGCCGCGGGAGACCGGCTGCCGTCGGTCAGCGTGCTCGTGGCCTTCCGCCCATCCGGTGTGGGGCCGCAGGCGAGCCCGGCCGTTTGATAGCCGGCGGCCGTGCCGCCATCGCCGGTCACGCGGCATCCCCAGGCGTCGACCACCTGGTTGATCGTCTCTTCAAGGCGTATGGTCAGCTTTACCGCCCAGGCGTCGGCGTAATCGTCGTCGTTGCCGTACTTGGGGGCGTGCAGAAAATCCTGCTGCATCGCCTCGTACCCTTCCCAATCCTCGCGCAAGGCGGTGAGCAGTTCATCCATGGTGTATTTCCGCTCGTCGAACACCAGTTTTTGCACGGCGGCCAGCGAGTCGGCCGTGGTAACCAGGCCCAGAATATAGAGGGCGGGATACGTGTCATGCTCTTTATGGAGCCGCTTCACGTCGGCGCCCCGGGCCAAGGTCTCGTCGAAGAGGAGCGAATTGACCGGATCCGGATAGGTGGTCATCAGCATTTCCTGCGCCAGGTTCCAGGCGAAGGTCATTTGCTTCACGTAGAACAGCGTTCGCTCGAGAAAGGCGTCGAGCAACTCGTCCGCCGATTGCATCTCGCGCGAGTCCTTGGTCTTCGGCTTGTCGGGGCGGTCCTCGTTGCCTGCGGCGCCGCCTTCGTGCAGGGCTTCTTCCAGGACCTTCGGCAGCAGCATTCCGCCGATGCCCGGCGTCCCCGTCGAAATCGCGTACTTGTTGAGCACGCCGTTGGTGACGCAGCCGCCCACCTGTGTGCGTTTGGCATCCTCGGGGGAATAACCGCGGCTAAGGCCCCATGTTTCGAAGAGTTTTTCGTTAAACCAGGAAGGGTGCCCCATGCCGAGATGCAGCAGGTCGATGGCCGCGTCGATCATGTCCGGCGCGATCTTTTCGTGGTAGCGAATGGCCAGCGGGGGTTGGTTGATGTGCAGGTTACCCATGGCCTCCATGGCCAGTCGGCTCACATCATTCGACGCGTCGCTGCCGTCGTCCTTGCTCCCGCCGATGTTCAGGGCGTAGAAGATTTCCCCGCCCGCCTTGCCGGTAAAAGTGACCGGCCATTCCAGGGCGATGCCGACCTCTTGGATTTTCAGGAACAGACACTCCATCAGTTCCAGCGCCTCGCCCCGGGTGAGCTGCCCGGCGCGAGTGTCCGCTTCGTAATAGGGGGCGAAGATCTGGTCGATGCGATGCCCGGCGCCGTGCCCGTAAACGGCCACGAACTTGGCCGCCACTTCGATGATCCAGTAAAACTGGACGGCCTCCCGGAACGTTCGCGCCGGGCGCGCCGGCACCTGGTCGAGCGTGGCCGCGATGTCTTCCAGTTCCTGCCTGCGAACGTCGTCGGCCTCCTCGGCGGCCTGGCTGCGGGCGAGCTCCGCGTATCGCTCGGCAAAGCGGAGCAGCCCCTTTCCGGAAATGACCATCGCCTCCCAATTCGTCTTCTTCTCGAGATATTCCGCCGGGGGCATCTCCAACGCCTGCTCGTTGAGCTTCCGCAGGTTCCGCTGCGCCGTTTCAATCCGCACCTGCACGCCTTCCTGGAACAGGGTGGTCCAGTCATACGCGTGGTTGACGATGCCCATTTCCCACAATTTCGCTTCGATGGGCGTGATGAGACCTTCGAGCACGTCGGTACACAAGTCCCTGGGCAGGACGGCCCGAATGCGGTCGGCGACGCTACGGCCTTTCCAGTAGGCGCAGATGTGCGAGACAATCTCTTCCCGCTCGGCGTCAGTCACCATGTCCGAGAAACTCCCGGTCGATACGGCGTCGACCATGAATTCCGCGGAAATCTCGGGATGCCATCGCAGCTCGTCGGGGGCGCTGTTCGGATCCCCGACGATCAATTCGCCCTCCTTGATAAAGATGGGCAAATTTTCGAACAAGTAGGCATAGGCCTTGGCCTGCCGGATGGGCCACGGCTGGCCGTCAGTCTGCTCGAACGATTCGGTGATCAGCCGGGCGCGATCGACGTCGGCCCGAATGCACTGCCCCTTGCGGAACTCGCACTTGGCCAGCCCCGTAATAATGTCCTCGAAGTCCTTAACTACGGCAGCCTTCCATTTTAGTGCCGCTCGCAGGGCCGCCGTGCGCGGAGTGGAGCCAAACCCTCGTTGCCGCGGAATCCGCTGGCTCGTCTGTTCCCTAAACGAAACACGGCTCAATTCCGAAATCGTTTGACTCATGGCACCTTGCCCTTTCCTGAAGATTTGGTACGAACGTAACCTTCGGCGAGGAAATCGGGAAGTTCCGCGGCCCGTGTCGCTCCCCCGCGATCGTATAGCGCCCCCGCCACCCACCTGCGTCACAGAACTGCCGCAGAAAACTGGGTGGAAGCGGTATCGCCTGAGGAAATTGTGCCCGGCGTCCTGGCGTACAATTTACAGCCTTCCTGCGGGGAAAGCAAGTTCCCCCCCATCCTTGCGGGCGATTTTTCCCAGTTTTTCCTGGTAATACCCGCACTGCCGATCACGTTAGACACGTTGGCGTGGCAGTTGTACTGCCACCCGGTGGCCGCAATTCCAGGGCTTGCCCCATTTTCGCGGCGTGCAAGCGCGCCGGCTAAACACGGCCCCCACCCGACAATGATGATTTGTCGCATTCTAGAAGCTGCAAATCAAGTACGACGACGGTTGGCTCCCGTAGATCATTACCAGGCAGAGGGCAAACAGGCCCGCGATCGCCAAACCGGGAAGCAGCCGCCAACGATGACTCAGCAGCCCGGCATTTGGCAATCCGTGGGCAATGACGGCCGACGTGACGAGGATCAGCAGCAAGCTCGGGGTGTGGGGTAACGTGGGGCCGGCGTGGGCTGAAAACATCGTCCGCAGCAGCGCAAACGCCATCGGCAAGTCGTCGGAGCGGAAAAAGACCCAGCCAATCACGATCAAGAAAAAAGTGCCAAGTTGGCGGAGAAAACGAGGAAGCCGATCCCATTGTCGAGCACCCAGATAATTGGCGGCCAACAGCACGCCATGATAGCCGCCCCAAGCGACGAAGGCCCAATTGGGACCGTGTCCGATTCCGCAAAGCAGCATCGTGATGAACAGGTTGCGGCACGTCTGGGAGCGACTGCCCCGGCTGCCCCCCAGGGGAAAGTAGATGAAGTCGCGGAGGACGGCCGAAATCGTGATATTCCAGCGCCGCCAAAAGTCGCGCAGATCGACGGCCTGGTAGGGCGAGTTGAAGTTTTGCGGCAGGCGAATGCCGAACAGGTGGCCCAGCCCGACGGCCATATCAAAATAGCCGGCGCAATCGAAGTAGAACTGGTAGGTGTAGCCCAGCATGCACATCCAGGCCCCGGCGGTCGACAGTTGGCCATAGTGCTTCAGGCCCGGATCGATCAAGCCGGCCAAGGTGTCGGCGATCAGCACCTTCTGGATCATTCCCAGCGCGAAAAACGACAGGCCCAGGCGGACACTTGAGTTGCCCTCCGCCTGACCGAGGTTCTTCAGGTCCGCGTCCGTCTGCCAAAAGCGGGCGATCGGCCCGGCAATCAACTTGGGGAAGAACGTGATCTGGCAGGCGAATTCCCAAAAGTTCCGCGTCGGTTGGATCCGGCCCGTATACGTCTCGATGATGTAGATCAGCATGCCGGCGACGTACCAGGAAAGGCCCAGCGGCACCATGAGCGATAGGTGCGGCACCTCGATGGCCAGTTGAAACTTGTTGGCCACGCTATTGGCCGTGTCGAGCCAGACCATCGCGAACTTGAAGAATCCCAACAGAAACAATCCCCCGGCAAGGGGCACCGCCGCGCACAACCGGCGACGCAGGGGGTCCTGCCAGATGGAGAGGCCCACGCCAGCCGCGTAAGTCAGCAGCATCGACGCGACCAGCAACGCACAGAACTTGTAATCCAAGACGGCATAAAAGACGCAGCCGGCCACCGCCAGCCACTGGTAGCGGTGCGCCCTGCCGCGAAGCCTCCAATAGACCAGGTAGGTCAATGGCAGAAAGACGCCAACAAAAGGAAGGCTGTGGAAGAGCACGGTTTCTTCTGTTTGCAAAGAGGCCTGTCGGACTTGGGACAAGGTGCCGCACGCTTGTCCGCTCAGCCTGCGAGGGGGGCTGCGCGACATGCTCCATACCTTTGGACGTAACCGGCCGCCCATGATAGCAGCGCCTGCGGAAACGTCAACTTTCGCCTTTCAGAGATTGATCGAATTGACCGCCCGGGGCAAGAAGCCAAGCGGAATTGCGCCCCCGCGGTACCTTTCAGAGTCTCCCGGCCAGCTTAGATGCTTCCCCTAAAGTCGGCGCCGGGCTCCCCCCGATCTGATTTCTTGCTATAATGTGGCAATAAGCTTCCTGTCGGGCAGGGGGTTGAACTGGTGGGGTCTCGTCGTAACCACAGGGCGGGGGTTCGGGGATGCTTCGCGCCGAAAGACTAGGAGAGGGCAATGAGCAATAAAATCCGGTTGCTGATCGTCGACGACCACGAGGTCGTTCGCAGCGGTTTGAAAAACATGTTGGCCGACTCGGACATGAAGGTCGTCGGCGAAGTCAGCAGCGGTGTGGCCGCCGCCAAGTTCGCGCTGGAGAACGAGGTGGATGTCGTCTTGATGGACATCCGCATGCCCGACGGCGACGGGCTGACGGCCCTCGGCCGCATCAAGCTGGATAAGCCCGATCTGCCCATTGTGATGCTCTCCACGTTTGACAATCCGACCTACGTGGCCCGCGCGGTGGCCCTCGGCGCCGCAGGGTATCTGATGAAGGGCTGCACTCGCGAGGCACTGATCGCGGCAGTCCGCACGGCGGCGGCCGGCGAACACACCTGGACGCGCGAAGAGCTGCGCCGCGTGACCGGCGCCTTGGCCACGCCCCGCCTGGTGGCCGACGTCGAGGCCCCCTTGACCCAGCGGGAGAGCGAAGTGTTGCGGCAACTGGCCTATGGGCTCACCAACAAAGAGATCGCCCAAATGCTGCACATCAGCTACGAAACCGTGAAGGAACACGTGCAGCACATTTTGCGCAAGATCGGTGTTTCAGACCGCACCCAGGCGGCGGTCTGGGCGGTTCGCAAAGAGCTGATCTAAAGAGCTTCTCGTCGGACTCGCACTCGAGTGCAGCGCTCGTTGTGATTTGGAATGTTTAGCCACCGCGTCCACGCGGCGTGGGCCGCGAGCCCGGCCGCTCGGCGGCAATTTTTTTGATCTCTCGCGTCAATCCACTGTCCGCGGGAAAATCCCTTTCAGGTACTTGCAGTCTGCCGTGTAATCGGGAATCATTCCGTGCGGCGCGGCGGCCTCGATCTGGAGCCAGCCGCTGTACTGGATGTCGTCGAGGGCCTTCCGCACGTTGCGGAAATCGATGCGGCCCTGGCCCAGCATGTACTGGCCGTCTTTGGCGTGCAGTTCACAGATCAGCTTGCCGAGCTTTCGAATTTCGCGGCAGACGTCGCGGCCTTTATCGGTCGAGTTGCCGACGTCGTAGTAGACCTTTACGGCCGGAGAGTCGACGCGATCGATCACCCGCATGTTGTCTTCTGCACTGAGCCAATTTTCCAGGCCGAGGACGATGCCCTGTTTTTCGGCTTTCGCGGCCGCATGCCGGATCGCCGCCGAAAACTGCTCGATTTCGCCCGCTCTGCTCGGTTCGAGATCGAAGCAGGGAACCAGGATGATGGGCAGTCCCAGTGCTTTGCAGATATCGATGCAGTCGCACAGCCATGGGGCCCCGCGAGGATCACTCTTGACGGGCGCCTGCCAGAACAGGCTGACGCACAGCGAGGCAATCTCCACACCCGTCCGCTGCGAGGCCGCCAAGAACTTCTTTTGCAACTCCGGCTGGCCAAGCTGCTTGACGTGCCCCGGCTGGCCGATGTCGACTTGCACGCCGTCGAGCCCGATCCGCCTGGCGACGTCGAAAACGCTCGGATCGCAGCTCTTTTTCAGCATTCCGTCGATGATCCCGATCTTGAACCAGCGCGACGACGCGGCAAGCAAGGGAGTAACCGGCGAGACCAGGGCGGCAAAAGCTGCCGCCTGAACGGCTTTCGACAACAACGTACGACGGCTGAACTCGCGGTCTTGATCCATGGAATCTCTCCTCTGAGCGGCGATGGATGAACGGTGGCGGGAGCCGGCTACGCCGTGCGCGGAAACAGCTTCTTCAAGAACTTCCGATCCGCCGTGTAATCAGGAATCAACCCGTGCGGCGCGGCCGCTTCGATTTGAATCCAGCCGCTATACCCGATGTCGTCCAGGGCGCGGCGGACCTTGGCGAAGTCGATGCGGCCCTGCCCCAGCATGTATCCGTTGTCCTTGGCGTGCAACTCGCAAATCCGCTTGCCCAGCAGGCGGATTTCGCGATCGACGTTGCGCCCCTTGTCGGTCGAGTTGCCGACGTCGTAATAGACCATCACGGCCGGCGAGCCGACGAGATCCAAGAGCCGCAAATTGTCTTCGGCGCTCAGGTAGCTCTCCAGGCCGATGCGAATCCCGTGCTTTTCGGCCTTTGGTGCAATCTCCTTCAGTACGCCCACCAGATGATCGATCTCGGCCGTTCGGCTCAAATCGAGATCTCCGTTGTAGAAGCAGGCGGCCATACTCACGGTAAGCCCCAGCCATTTGCACACGTCGATGCTGTCGGCCAGCCAGCGGGCCGCCCGCGGATCGCTTTTCAGCGGTATGCGATTCATTTCGCCGATCGCTATGGAGGCCATCTCCAGGCCGGTTCGCCGCGCCGCGGCCGCGTACGCTTTTTGCACGTCCGGGCGGCGCAGGTGCATGTCGTTCCGCTCGGTACCGAGCGAGATTTGCACGCCGTCGAGCCCGATCTGCTTGGCCACGTCGAAGGCGGCCGGATCGGCCTGCTTGCCGAGCGACCAGTCGCAGGCCCCGATCTTGAACCAGCGCGATTGCGGGGCGGCCAGCAGCGCGGCAAACGGCGAGGTCGCGGCGGCCGCCGCCGCCGCCCGAACGGAAGACGCCAACAGTGTCCGGCGATTCAGTTTACCAGGGTCGGCTTGCATAAACGATCCGTGGCTGAAGGTGGGAGACTGCATGCGGTGCCGGCCATTCATTCCGCACCGCAAACTGGTATCATTGTAGTGTGTCGCGCTGGCCAACAGTAGCCACCGGGAGCCGCCGCCGTGAATTTGCACACCCGCCGTCGCTTCGATGAGCAACTGGAATGGGTGCTGGCCCGCCTGCCGCCGATCATCCACGAACTGATCGAGCGCGTTCCCTTGCACGTGGAGGATTACCCCTCGGAGGAAGTGCTCGACCAGTTGCACATTGAATACCTGGACGATCTCTGCGGGCTGTATACGGGCATCCCCATCGGCCAGAAAAGCGTGACCCATTCCGGCACCCTGCCCGACGTGGTGACCATCTACCGCGAGGGAATCCTTTCGGCGGCCGCCGACCGGCAGGGGCGAATCACCACCAAGCGTCTGCGGGAAGAGATCCGCATCACGATTCTGCACGAGTTGGCCCACCACCACGGCCTGACGGAAGAAGACCTGAGAAAACTGGGATATGGATAGCTATGCCGCTCGACCTGGATCGCACTCTGCGGGACACCTTCGTCGCTCGGGCCGAACATCATCCGAGCCTCGCTTCGACCAACAATCGGGCGGCCGAGTTGACGGCCCGCGACGGCCCGCTGCCGCTGCTGGTCGTCGCCGATCGGCAGACGGCCGGCCGGGGACGAGGGGCAAACCGTTGGTGGACCGGCCCCGGGGCCTTGGCTTTTAGCTTGCTGGTCGACGGCCGGACCATCGGCGCCCATGACGGCCGCTCGCCGTTGGTGGCGTTGGCCGTGGCCGTGGCCGTCGTCGATGCGGTCGCGCCGCTCTTGCCCGCGCAGACGTTGGGCATCCATTGGCCGAACGACGTCATGGCCGCCGGGCGGAAACTGGCCGGTATTCTTATCGAGGTGCTGCCCGATCGCCGGCACGTTATCGGCATCGGACTAAATACCAACAATTCGCTGACCGATGCCCCGGCCGAATTGCAATCGACGGCCGTTACGCTCCGCGACCTCGGCCAGGCGACTGTGGATCAAACGGCAATTCTTATTGAGTTGCTCAAGGGTCTGGAAGAACAGTTCCACCACTTGTGCCGCGAACCGCAAAGCGTCGCGGCCCGGGCCGATGCGTTATGTTTGCAGCGCGGCCAGACGTTGACGCTCCAGGCGGCGGGCCGCACCGTCACCGGCTGCTGCCAGGGCATTGCCGGCGACGGCCGTATCCTGCTGCAGACGTCCGGCGGCACGGAGGCCTTTTTCTCGGCAACCATTTTGCCGTCGCTGGAGGCGTGTCGCTGATGACCAAGTGCTATTTCGTCTCTGACTTGCACCTGTTTGCGAACCGTTCGCATGCCCATCGCTATTTGGAAGATATTTCGCACGCGGCCGCGCGGGCGGAGGTGTTCGTCCTCGGCGGCGACATTTTCGATTTCCGCTGGGCCCGGATTCCCGTTCTCAAAGCGGTGGACCGCGCCTGCCAATGGCTGGAAGAACTGGCCGCATCCTGTCCCGGCTGTCATTTCCATCTCGTCTTGGGCAACCACGATTATCACCGGGCCCTGATCGATCGGCTGGTGGAATTGGAGCGGTGGACTTCCAATCTCTCCTGGCACCGCTATTATCTGCGGTTGGGGAGCAGCGTGTTTTTGCACGGGGACGTGGCCAACAAGGAGATGGACGCCCGCATGCTGGCCGCGGAACGCGAGAAGTGGCTCGACCGCCGCCGCCGCGGCCCGTTCGCCAGCATGCTCTACGACGTCGTAGTGCTGACGCGGCTGCACAAACCGCTGCCGCACCTGGTGTTCGCCAAACGAATCGTCGTGCGGCGGATCCTGAAATACCTGGAAAGCATCGGCGAGGGGCCGGGCAACGGTGTCCGCAACGTGTATTTCGGCCACACCCACCGCCGGCTCTCGAACTATCGCTACCGCGGCCTGGTCTTCCATAACGGCGGGGCGCCCATCAAGGGGATGAAATTCCGCATCGTCGAGGCCAAGTACTAGCCGCCATGAAGATACGATCCGCAACCGAGAAACCGTTGCCTTTGCAAAACGCCGCCCCATTGCAATGGGAGGCGGCAGCGGCCAATCCCTGGCCGCACCGCCTGGCCTGGGCCCTGCTCTTGTGCGTGTTTCCGCTGATCTGGATGGGCGGCACCGTGACCACCTATGACGCCGGCATGGCCGTGCCCGACTGGCCCACCACGTATAGCTACTGGTTCTATCCGGTCAAACTGTGGCTGGCCGTGTGGGACGTGTTCCTCGAGCACGGCCACCGCCTGCTGGCCCAACTGGCCGGCCTGCTGGCCATTGCCCTGGCCGTCGCGCTATGGCGGCTCGACGATCGGCGGTGGATGCGGTGGATCGGTGCGGCCGTGCTCGTGGGAGTGATTCTCCAGGGAGTGTTGGGTGGCTTGCGGGTGCTCATCGACGACCGCCTGCTGGCGCGCGTCCACGGCTGCACCGCCCCGCTCTTTTTCGGCTTGTGCGTGGCCGTCGCGGCCTGGACCTCGCGGGCGTGGCGCGAGCACTGCGGGCCAGATCGCCAGTCGGCCGATCGCCGGCTGTTATGGCTCGCGTGGCTGGTGACGGCGCTTATCTACCTCGAAATCGTGCTCGGCGCGCAGTTGCGCCGACCCTCGGCCGACGCCGCCTTTGGTGGCGCCCCGCTGCCGCCGTGGTTGCAAGCGGTCTTGCTCGGCCAGGTCGCCACGTGGTTCGAGCTGTGGGTTTGGCTGAAGGTAATCAACGCCGGCCTGATCGCCGTCGGCGTCGCCTGGCTGGTGGTTGGCGTGTTGCGGCGCGCCCGTGACGAACGGATGCTCGCCCGCGGGGCGCGGTGGCTGGCCCTGATCGTCACCTTGCAACTCGTGCTGGCCGGCGCCACATGGGTGACCAACTATGGCTGGCCGGCCTGGTTTACGCGGGGAATTTGGCCGCTGCAATCGGCCATCTTAGCCCAGGGACGACTGCTCGTGCTGTTGACCACCGCCCACGCCGCCGTGGGATCGCTGACCTTGGTGGCCACGATGAGCCTGGCGTTGTGGCTGGGGCACGTGCCGAACGGATCGCCCGCGCCCGTTGGTTGGGGCGGCAAACCGGGTTGGGGCGGCAGTTGTACTGCCGCCCCGTTGCGCGAAACAAGGGATGGCAGTGCAACTGCCATCCCAACAAAAGATCGAAACTTCCTGACCGATTACTGGCAATTGACGCGGCCGCGCATTGTGGCCATGGTTCTGTTGGCCGTGGTCATGGCGGCATGGATGACGGCCGAGTCGCGGCCGTTCTGGGGCGACGTCCTGCCCGCGTTATTGGGCACGGCGCTGGTCGTCGGCGGAGCTATTGCGCTGAACGAGCGGCTGGAGTGGCAAGGGGACGCGAAGATGGCCCGCACCGCCGCGCGTCCATTGCCGGCCGGCCGGCTGGGCCAGCGGCAGGTTACCTTTTTTGGACTGGCCACGACCGTTCTGGGACTGGTCGTGTTGGCCGCGGCCACTAATCGGACGCTGACGCTGTTGGCGGCCGCGGGCTGGCTGGTGTACGTGGCCGTCTATACGCCGTTGAAAACCCGTAGCCCGTGGCAGACGCCGCTGGGCGCGCTGGCCGGCGCCACGCCGGTGCTGCTGGGAGCGGCGGCCGTGGGCCAAGCGTTCAGCCCTTGGGCGCTGCTCTTGTTCGGCATGGTTTTCCTTTGGCAATTCCCGCACTCGATGGCCGTCGCCTGGCGCTATCGACAGCAGTTTGCCGCGGCCGGGGTGAAATTGGCCGCCGTCACCGATCCCACGGGCCGCTCGGCCGGACGCTGGGCCATGGCTGGCGCCGCGGCCCTGCTGCCGCTCAGCCTGGCGCCGCTCTGGCTGTTTTCGGCCCCGGCGACGTATGGCGTGGGCGCTGGATTGTTGGGCGCGGCCTATCTGGGACTGGCCGTCGGTTTTGCCCGGCGTCCGGACGACGCCACCGCCCGCCGGCTGCTGCTGGCATCGCTCGTTTATCTGCCGGCCCTCTTTGCCGTGCTTTTGCTCGCGGGACGGTAATTCGTCTAACGCCCGTCCAACCAGTGCCGCTGCCAGAGTTCGAGAATCAGGAGTGCCCAAATCCGATAGCCGTGACTGAAATGCCCCTGCTGGTGTTCGTCGAGCAGTTGGCGGACGGCTGCCGGCTGGAAATAGCCGCGCTCTAACGTGCGCCGGTCGAGCAGCACTTCGCGGATGTAATCCTTCAGCTGGTGACGGAACCAGTGGTCCAGCGGCACGCCAAAGCCCATTTTCGGTCGCCGCTGGATCGTTTCGGGCAACAAGTCGCCAAACGCCTGCCGCAGGATCCGCTTTCCCCGGCCGCGGCGGAACTTCTGCCGCCCGGGCATTTGGGCCGCCAGCTCCACCACCCGATAATCCAAGAACGGCTGCCGGCACTCCAGCCCATGGGCCATCGAGGCAATGTCCACCTTGGTCATCAAGTCGCAAGGCAAATAGGTGACCAGATCGGCCAGGCTGACCGCCGTGACCGGATCGCGGCGGTTGGCGCGGTCCATGGCCGCGGTAAGAAACCGTGACGGCTCGGCGTCGGCAGTCGCGGCACTGAGCGCGTCGCTATAAAGCGCGGCCCGCCGGGCCTGGCCGAAAATCGCGATCCATTCCAGGTATCGCTCGGCCGGCGGCCGGTTCAACATTTCCACGAACCGTTTCCACCGCCGCGCGAGCGATTTTTGCCGCGTGCCCGACGGCAACCGCTGCCAATAGCTGCCGGCACACAGCCGCCGCACGATGCCCGGCAAACGGTCGAACCCTTCGGCCAGCCGGACGGCCTGATAGCGCGGGTAGCCGGCAAAGAGCTCGTCGCCGCCGTCGCCCGTCAGCGCCACGGTGACGTGCTGCCGCGTCCGCCCAGAAACATACCACGTGGGCACGGCCGAGCTGTCGGCAAACGGCTCATCGTAATGCCAGACCAGCCGCGGCAGGACCTCCATCGCGTCCGGCCGCACCTGGAACTCTTCGTGGATGGTGCCAAACCGTTCGGCCGCGGTCCGAGCGTAATGCGTCTCGTCGAACTCCCGGATGGGAAAACCGATGGAGAACGTCCGCACCGGCTCGCGAAGCAATTGCGACATCAGCCCGACGATGATCGTCGAGTCGACCCCGCCGGAAAGGAACGCCCCCAAGGGCACTTCGCTCTGCAAACGCATCTCGACCGACGAGGTCAACAGCTCGCGCAACTGCCGGGCGTACTGGGCGGCCGGCAAATCCTCCTCGGCGTTGAAATCGGGTTGCCAGTACGGCCGCACGTCCAGCCGATCGTCGCGCCACAAGGCAAAATGCCCCGGCGGCAGCTTGGCGATGCCGCGAAAGATCGTCCGCGGATGCGGCACGTACTGGTAGGTCAGATACTCGTCGAGCGCCAGCGGGTCGATCTCCCGGGGCACGTCCGGCACTTGCAGGATGGCCTTCAGCTCGCTGCCGAACAGCAGCCGGCCCGGCTCGTGACGATAGACCAGCGGTTTTTTCCCCAGCCGATCGCGGGCCAACAGCAATTGCTGCCGCTTGGCGTCCCAGATGGCCAAGGCAAACATGCCGTTCAGCAGTGGGAGCAGCGCGGGCCCCTCGTCTTCGTACAGATGGACCAGCACTTCCGTATCGCTTTGCGTGCGGAAGCGGTGGCCGGCCGCTTCGAGGCGTCGCCGCAAGTCGCGGAAATTATAGATTTCGCCGTTGAAAACGACCCACACCGAGCCGTCTTCGTTGGAGAGGGGTTGTTGCCCGCCGGCCACGTCGATGATGGCCAGGCGGCGATGCCCGAGGACCACGCCGGCGTCACAGTACGTTCCTTCGCCATCCGGCCCGCGATGGCAGAGGACGTCGATCATCCGCTGGAGCGTGGCCGGCTCCACGGTTTTGCTCGGCTCGTTCCAGACAGCGCCGGCGATGCCGCACATGAGGGGACTAGGGATTAGGGGCTAGGGATTAGAATCCGAGATTTGAAATTTTAGATGGCCCAGAAGGCAGCCGCCGGAAGTGCCGTAAGAGCCGGCCATTACGTCACTTAGGCCATTCTACTTCGGACGCAAGGAGGAAGCAACCGGAACTAGTGCCATGTTTGTTGAGACTCAGATAAGCAATGTCGCAATAGCCGGCGTGCCGCCGGCACGAAACGACGCCCTGGCACGTCGTTCAGGAAGTTCTTGCCGCTCGCAAGTCCTTGCGAAGCCGCAAGCGGCTTGGTTTCCACCGGCAGAAACTTCTAGGAAAAGGTACTAGCCCCCCAACGCCTGCATCGCCTTCTGAAAGCGCTGGAAGTCGCGAAATTGCTGGTATTCGGCGGGCGTGAACGATTGGGAACTTTGGGCCGGAAGAGCGGCTTGTGGCTGAACGGCGACGGCGGCCGGCTGTGGGGCGGCTTGGGGCGACGTTTGCCACCACCAACTGATGCCCAACTCCCGCGCCTTCTCCACTGAACAAATCAGCAGGCGAAGCTGAATGCTCAACAACTCCACGTCGCACAGTTTGATGCGAATGTCCCCGGCAATCACCAAACCCGTGTTGAGCACGCGCTCGAGGATGTCGGCCAGACTATCGCCATGCGTGGCGCGGGTAATGAGTTGTGCCTGAGCCATGAGTTATCCCTTCCCTTTGCGGCTAATGTTCCACAAAACAATGACCCAACTACGTCAACCCGAGTCATCCTGAGCCCCAGTCATCCTGAGCGTAGCGAAGGATCTCGCCTGACTTCGCGGAGATTCTTCGCTGCGCTCAGAATGACCACTTGCGCCTAACGCAATTTTCCGAGCGGGCCAAGGTTCAGGTTGAGGTCTTCATCGGTGAAACCGAAATACTGTTTCAGTTTGTCAATTTCTTCGGCCAGCCGGAGAAAGGTCGTCCCCAACCGCTCGACCTCTCCCATCGTGAGCGAGCCGGCGTCGATGCGGTGCAATGCCTGGCGTTCCAGCAGTTCGCGGAGCAACTCGACCAGCGTGAGCACCAATCGCGCCAGGCCGTTGCGGACGTTTTCCGGCTGCAGGCGAATCTTGGAGGGCAAGTCCGCCACGGCCGCCGCCAAGGGTCCGGTCGAGCCGGTTTCGGCGAATCCGAACAGTTGCGCGGCTTGGGCGTTCATGGGCAGTCTCCTCTCCGGCCGACCGTGCTAGACATGCTGGCTCTCCAACTGTGAGTGGCACGAACTTACGCTGGGGACGAACCATCCCGCACGCCGGGCCGTCTCGACCGACGAGAGCGTCAATTGCAGCCGCAGATACAAGAGCTCGATGTCGGCCACCGATACCACCACGTCGCCGCAGAGCACGACTCCCGCGTTCAGGAGCCGGTCCAGCAGTTCGAGCAAGGTGTTCTCTTCGTCGGCCGGCGGCGCGTCTTCATTGGCCATCGTGACTCCTTCCAGCCGGTTCCACCGGCATCGTGGCCGAGCGGCAGCAGAGGTCAACGCTCCTCGGGCTTATCGTGCGGGTGCAGCACCTCGGCGAGCGTTTCGAGGCGCGCCAGGAGCCCCGCTTCTTCCGAGTCGAAGTCTTTCTCGTCGATTTGGCCCATTTCCAGCCGCCGATGCAGCTCGCCGAGGGAGGCCATGACCCCCTTCTCCTGGTTTTCCAGGTCCTGCCGAGCGGCTTCTTCGACCTTGCGGCAGACGGCCACCAGGCCCTTGACGGGCGAGAGCAAAATGTCGTCCAAGAGAAACATGCATGGCCTCCTGTCTAAGGATCTCTAACACAACGAGGAACGTTATGTACTCCTCTCGCTCCGCGAGAGGAACGTAGTGTTCGAATTGGCCTCACGCGGAGCGTGAGGAGTACGTTTCTTAGGATAAATCGAGCGTAACATCGACGAAGTCGAACGACGCCCATGGCCCGCTGTATTTGAAGGAATAGTGGTCGTCGAACTTGCGGGCCGCCTCTTGAATGCCGTTCTCGAAGCACGTTTGCCGGTCCTGCGGAACCAGGCACACCAATTTCATAATCATTTGTTCGGTGCCGGCATCGACGGGGCGAATTTTGGCGCAACAGGGGGACAGCGTGTCGATGACCTGCTGCGTGTGGCGCTCGCGGCACTCGCTGAGCAGCGACTCGAACAGCTTGCCCAGCTCCAACCGCTCTTCCATCGACGGTTCCCGCCCGGCCCGAAACACGCGGTCGCGGGTCTTTTGCAGTTCCGGGTTGCCGGCCACGAAGAACTCGAAGATGTTCGACGTGTTCCAGTAGACGCTGAGACTCATTTCCACTTTGCCGCGGAAGCGCTCGAGTTGCCCAACCAACTCGTCGCGATTGGCGCGGAGGACTTCCTGCAATTGCCCTTCGCCGTTGGCGACCATGCCGAAGGCGCAGGGGATCACGGCCTGCCGCTGGACCAACTGGTGCAAGAGCTTGTGGTGCACGGCCAGGTTGGCCCGCTGGGGGCGGATCTTCTGTCGTCCCACCCGCGTAATGACGGCGGCCAGCCCTTCGACCTCGACGGTCTCGATGGCCCCGTTGTCGATTCCCGGCATGGAAACCGGCAGTCCGTCCAGCGCGTCAATGATTCCGTAGATATACAGGCCGGCTTCCACGGCGTTGGCAATGCTCACGACTGCCTCCTTGCTTGAAGATGTTTCGGGCCAAAACGCGACGTTGTCGTCATCCTGAGCAGCGATCGTCATTCTGAGCGTAGCGAAGGATCTCCTCTCAAACCCACTGCCCCCGGAGGTCCTTCGCTGCGCTCAGGATAACCAGCCCCTTACGGGTGGCGGTTGCAACCTATTACGATCACCGGCCGCGCAAGGCCCCTTCCATTTCGTATTCCAGCACGCGGAGCAGCGCATCGAGGCGGACCAGGTAGCGGTTGTGATCGAGCACGGGCCGGCCGGTCTCGAGGCCCAGCGATCTGAGCGTCGCGTTGGGTTGCCACACCTCGGCTTCCGCTTCCCAGCTCGCCTCGCCGATGGTGACGGGAGCGAGTCGGGTAATGTCCACCCGCTGCACGTCGGGCAGGGCGGCGGCGAGAAACTCGCGGACCACGGCCTGCGCCTCGGCGAGGCTGGGCTTATGCGCTTGGTCTGGGTTGAGCATCGTTTCCATGGCTATTGCCTCTCTTTCGGTCTTCCGGCGTGGCCGCGATTAGTAAGTAAGCGTGAAATTGCCGGACTGCAGGTTGGCAGTTCCGGCTTGCCGCCCGGTTGCTCCGGCGGCTCCCAACTCGGCTTCGGCGGTGGCCAGCAGCTCCGTCTGCTCGGCGGTGATGTCGAATAATCGCTGGTTGATGCTTTCCAAGCGCTGGCACGCGCTTTCCTTCTCCCGGTTGCGCCGGGCGTGCTCCAATTCCAGCATGGCCAGCGCCAGATATTTCCGTTGCGGATTGTTGGCGTCGCTAATGCGTTCCGACATGGTGCGGATGTCTTGCAATCCGCGGTGGGGAACCGATGACTTCATGTCCGAGTCTCCTTGTGTGGTGCCGACGGTGCTGAAGGGTCAGCCGCAGTTTTGGACCGCCGTTTCGACCAGTTCACAGGCGCTGGCCAGGTCCGCCTCGATGGGGTCCGGCGAAGGAACCGTTGCCGCGCCGCCGCAACTGGCGCGATCCAAGCCCAGCACGTCGCGGCAGGTCCGTTGGTAGATGGGGTCGGCGTCGTCGGACGTTCCACCCCGGTGAGCGACGACGCGGGCGATCATAATCGCCGCCCGCAGGCTCGGCCGATGCCTTCCCGCCGGATGTTCGCGGTAGCGGCGGCAATCGCCGCTTCCGTCTCCCGGTCAAAATAATCCACATGGATCGTAATCAGCCGATCCATGAGCGCGTCCTGGCTCTTGTGGATGCCCGCGTATTCCTCGGGATTGGAAGTGAAGATGGCCCGGAAGTCCGGGTGCACCTTCAAGTATCCCTCGCCGGAGTAGCGCAGCTTGGGGAGGTTCAAGATTTCCTCGCCCAACACGCTCAACAGCACGTTGTTGGCCTCGGGACGGCTGCGGGTGAACTCGTCGTAGACCAGCGTGTGGCCATAGCGGCAGGCCGTGGTCAGCCGATTGTCGATCCACAGCGTGCGCATCGTCTCTTCTTCTTTGAGGACCGAATGGACGTACTGGTCCACGAGGCGATTCTTGCGGTAGCCCATGTCGTTGCCCACCAGGTCGGAGCTGCCGAACTCGTCGTCGCCGTGGATGAGCATGACGGGCCGGCCGGAGGTGGCCGCCACGTGCAGGGCCAGGGTCGTTTTGCCCGTCCCCGCCGGGCCGGAAAGGTTGATCGGATAGCCGGCTTCCAGATAGGCGGTGGCCCGCTCGATCAACTCCGCGACTTGGGCAGTGACGACAAAACCCTTGCCCGCCCGGGGCTGAATGTGGTCGGGGCTATGGGTAAACTTGCGGTCGATCACGTGGCGACGTTCGCCGTTGCTGTGCTGGATCATGGAACGATGGCTTCCTTTGCCGTGAGGCGGGTCGGACACGGGGGTGGGCTGTGGGCAGGACCGGGGACACCATCACCGCCGACGGTGTCAACCGGAGTGACCGGCGGCGGCGATGGCGTTGTCGGCCGCGGGGGCGGCCGGCAGCTTAATGACTCTTCTTGGCTTTCTTCGGGCTCAATCCCTTGCGGAACACGTCGCCGCCACCGCGCAGGTTGGTGCTCAGTTCCTTCAAATCGGCGCGCACTCGGCCGGCCATCTCCGCGATCTCGTCGTGCATTTCGTGCATGTGCTGGCGGAAGCCGGCCAGTTGCTCCTTGACACCCTGAGCCATGTTCTGCACGTGGTCGCGGGTAGTCTCGTACAATTGATTCCGATTGGCTTGCGACTGATCGAAATCTTGACGCAAGCGGGTAAAGTCTTCAGTAAAAGTCGCCATGATCTTGATCCCTTCTCGATAACCTTTCACAATGCCAGGGGGGAAACGCCGCCATTGCGCCGCGGCGGCCGGCCGACTGCTCGACGAGCGATCGGCCGGCCGCGTGTGCGCCTTATGCCACCACTCAAGCCGGAGCGGCAGCCGTCGCAGTCAGGCCAATCGCCTCGGCGTACTTCAGGTACGTCTCGACGCTGGCGATAACCACGCGGGCCTCGATCGAGAGCAGCTCGATGCCGACCAGCGACACCTTCGCCCACGCGTCGATCACAATGCCCTTGTCGAGGACGCGGTCCACCACTTCGGCCAGACTGGACGAATCCGTGGATTTCTGAACGTTTGCCGTAACAGTTCTCCTTTCACAAAGATTTGATTCGGCAACCCAAGACTGACGTCGTCAAGGGGCGGAATCACTAGACGCCCACTATCTCAGTGCAAGCGGCCGTTCACGTGACATCGTCACATCAGGGTCGGTTGCTGGAATGAACCGTAGCTCGCTTTGTCGCTCAGTCAAACCTGCGCGAACGGTCGCGACGACACACCAGCGGTGTTAGGCGAGAAAACGGTGGAGAAAGGAGCACGCCGCGTCAGTTCAGGCTGCCGGCTAGTAGACGATCACGGCCACTGCGATGATATTTTCTACTGCGGTGGACAGATGCAAACGCCGGAGAAGGATAACGTGATAAAAGCGATTACGCCTAGCTGACGCGACATAGGTAGGTGCGGCAAGATTTCATGGCTGCCTACATGTTGGGGTGGCAGTTGCACTGCCACTCCTGTTCTTGCCGCAATTTTGCGGGCGGCAGTATAACTGCCGCCCCAACACTGTGTGTGTCGTGTAGCGGGGCCGCTTGCGGCCCGTGTAGTCCTTAGACCGCAAACATGGGCCGCAAGCGGCCCCGCTACACACTTTTAGAATTGGCCGGATACTGTGTCATCCCGAGCGCAGCGCAGGATCTCGCCCGCGAATGTGGAAAGACTCATCGCTGCGCTCAGAATGACGCGCTCTGAACGACGAGAAAGCCCAGCGCGAAGCCAATCCCCATCTCCGGCAGGAGAGCGAAAAGATCGGCCATGGTAGAGAATCTCGCTTGCCCCTGCGGCAATGTCTTCCTTGGCGAGAATCGCGGCTGTCGCAAGTTAAATTGGTGCTGGGGAATGTCGATATGGCAGGAAGTGCCGCCCGGGCAGGTCCGCGGCATCCACACCGCCAAAACATGAAGCAACGCACTCCCCCGTTGCAGGCCATAAAGCGAAAATCGCACACATCATTACGAAAGGGAATTGCCGTGGCACGAGTTAGCGAGGACGACAAACAGGATTCCTCGAAATCCTCCGAGAAGGTCGCCAAAACGTCGTTCAACCTGGGCGGATTGCTGGGGGGATTGGGCGGTTTCATCGAAAAACTGGGTGAGCTGGCCGAGGCCGGCGAGAAACTCTCCCGCTCCGGCGAATTCCAGGACGACAGCGGAAAAATCCGCGGCGTCTACGGAATCCACGTCAAGACGGCGCTCGGCGAAGGGGGGCAAACGGAATTGAAAGTCGAGCCCTTTGGCAACGTTCGCACGGCCCCCACCGATCGGCCCGCCGGCGAAGACGTTCGCGAACCGCTGGTCGACATTCACGAAGAGGACGACCACGTGTTGGTTCTCGTCGAGCTTCCCGGAGTGGCCAAGGAAAACATTCATCTCGACGCCGCCGACGGCCGGCTGGAGCTCTCCGCCGAGCGCGGCACGACGGCTTACCGCAAGCAGATCGAACTACCCGCCTGTTCCGCCGAGTCCATGAGTTGGGATTGCAGCAACGGCATTCTCCAGGTGCGGTTTACGCGCTAACGCTGTACCGTTTTGCGCCGGGCGGTGTCATGGCCGCCGCCCCGCGCGGATAGCCGGTGCCCCTTTTAGGACATCTAACAAAACGAGGAACGTAATGTACCCCTCTCGCTCCGCGAGAGGGACGTTGTGCTCGAATTGGCCTCACGCGGAGCGTGAGGAGTACGTTTTGTCAGTGCCCTTTCAATCTATTGGGAGACTCAAGCATCATGTCGAACGCCCCTGCGGTCACGCGGGAACTTACCTTGAAAGTCAGCGAGTCTACCGGCAAAGACGTCGGCCGCGGGTTGGCCCGCATCGATCCGGCCGACATGCAGTTGCTCGGCGCCCAGATCGGCGATCTGGTGGAGATCACGGGCCAGAAGACGACCGTCTGCAAACTGCTGCCGGCCTTCAAGGAGCAGCGGGGCAAGGGCCGGATTCAAATCGACGGCATCATCCGCGAAAACACCGGCGCCGCCATCGGCGAAGCCACCGTGGTGCGGCGCATTACGGCCCCGCCCGCCGCCGAAGTCCTGCTCCACCCGCTCGGCTACGTTCCCTCGAGCCGGGACCTGGAATACATCGGCAGCCTGTTGGACGGACTTCCCATCGTGGCCGGCGACCGCATTCGGGCCACCTTGTTCGGCAACCGCTTTGCCGACTTTCAGGTAAAGAGCAACGTGCCGCAAGGGCCGGTGGTCATTGCCTCGGACACGCTGTTGAAGGTGGGCGGCGTCCGCAAGGGCGAAGCGGCCGCGGCGGCTGCCGCGCCGGCCATTTCCTACGAAGACATCGGCGGACTGCGGCGGCAGCTTGGCCGCGTGCGGGAGATCGTCGAGTTGCCCCTGCGCTATCCCGAGGTGTTCGACCGCTTGGGCATCGCCGCGCCCAAGGGCGTGCTGCTGTTGGGACCTCCCGGCTGCGGCAAGACGCTGATTGCCCGGGCCGTGGCCCACGAGACCGAGGCCAACTTCTTCGCCGTCAACGGTCCGGAAATCATCCATAAGTTCTACGGCGAGAGCGAAGCCCATCTGCGGAAGATTTTTGAGGAGGCGACCCGCAAGGCGCCCAGCATCATCTTCCTCGACGAGATCGACGCCATCGCCCCACGGCGCGATCGGGCGGTGGGCGACGCGGAAAAACGCGTCGTGGCCCAACTGTTGGCCCTCATGGACGGCCTGTCGCAGCGTGAACACGTGATCGTGCTGGCGGCCACCAACCTGCCCAACGCCCTGGACCCTGCCCTGCGGCGGCCGGGCCGCTTCGATCGGGAAATCTCCATTCCCATCCCCGATCAGCACAGCCGCGAGGAAATCCTGGAAATCCACAGCCGCGGCATGCCGCTGGCCGGCAACGTCGAGCTCGGCCGCCTGGCGGCCATCACCCACGGCTTCGTAGGCGCCGACCTGGAAGCCCTTTGCCGCGAGGCCGGCATGATCGTCTTGCGCGGCCTGCTTCCCCAGGTCGATTACTCGCAACGTCACATTCCCTATGAATTGCTGTCGCAACTGGAAGTCACGATGGAGGACTTCCAAGAGGCCCTGCGGGAAGTCGAGCCCTCGGCCATCCGCGAGGTGTTCGTCGAAGTGCCCGACGTCGGCTGGGACGACGTGGGCGGGCTGGAGGAGGTCAAGCAGCGGTTGCGCGAGGCGGTCGAATGGCCGATGAAATATGCCGATCTGTTCCGCTCCTTCCACCTCAGTCCGCCCAAGGGCCTGCTGCTTTCCGGGCCGCCGGGCTGCGGCAAGACGCTGATCGCCAAGGCCCTGGCGTCCGAGACGGAGATGAACTTCATCGCCGTCAAGGGGCCGGAGCTGATGTCGATGTACGTGGGCGAGTCGGAACGCGGCGTGCGCGAGGTGTTTCACAAAGCCCGCCAAGCGGCCCCCTGCATCGTGTTCTTCGACGAAATCGACGCCTTGGCCTCGACCCGCGCCGGCGGCGGCCACCAGGATGCGGGCGTGGGCGGCCGCGTCTTGAGCCAACTGCTGACCGAACTGGACGGCATCGAGGAACTCAATGGCGTCTTGGTGTTGGCGGCCACGAATCGTCGCGACCTGTTGGACCAGGCCCTCTTGCGCCCGGGCCGGTTCGACGTGCAGATCGAACTGCCGCTCCCCGATCAGGCGGCCCGCGAAAAAATCTTCCAGGTGCACCTGCGCGATCGTCCCCTGGCGGCCGATGTCACGGCCCGCTGGCTGGCCGAGCAGACCCAAGGCTTTAGCGGCGCGGAGATCGAAGCGGTCTGCCACCAGGCCATGATGGCCGTGTTGGCGTTGCGGATCGAGGCGTCGCCCGAGCAGCCGAATGCCGCCGGCATGGAAGTCTGCCGGGAACACCTGCAACGGACAATCGAGGAACTGCGGCCACGCATGGCGCGGGTGGAACATGAGTGATCTGTGCTATTGCCAATACGCATTTGCCGCGCCGCACTGCCGCGTGCAGGAGATCGGCCCCGGCGTCGACCCGCAATACGCCGTGGAGTTGCTCTGCGAGGGGCCGATCGCCGGCCTCATAAGTCGCGTCAGCCTGGAGCAGTTCGCCCCCGAGCGGTTGGCGGGCCAGACGGCCGAGGATATCCAGTGGCTAGGCAAGATCGCCGCCCGGCACAATGACATCATCTGCCAGGCGGCACGCACGTCCGCCGTGTTGCCGCTCCGGCTGGGCACGCTGTTTCGCTCGCGCGAGTCGTTGCGGGCCACGCTGGTGCGCTGCCAAGCGGTCGTCGCCAAGCAGTTGGAACAACTGGGCAATCGCCAGGAGTGGGGCATCAAGCTCTATTTGGAGCGGCGGAACCTGGAATCGATCCCGGCGGAAAAAGGCGCACAAACGGGGACTGTCCCCCTTTTCCCCGGCCGTACGGATGTGCCGCCGCCGCACTTTGCCGGGCCGCAGGCGGGCACGGCTTACCTCGCCGCGAAAAAGGCCGAACGCGACAGCCGCCGGGAGCTTCGCGCGGGCATGCAGCAGACGGTTCAAAACGTGGAACGGTGTTTGGCCGACAAGGCCGAGCACTATTGCCGCGTCGCCAATTTGCCCAGCGGCTTGACCGGCCACGAGGAGGAAATGGTCTTTAACGCCGCTTTCCTGCTTGGCTCCGCGACGCAGGGAAGTTGGTTGGCGACGGTCGAGCAGGTTGCCCAGGATATCCAGAGCAAGGGCTTGGCGCTGGAGGTGAGCGGCCCTTGGCCTCCGTACCATTTTTGTCCCACACTGGAACCGTGAACGGAGGTTGTCATGCCGCTTTATCCGCTGGGAATTAGCCGCAGTCGCGACGTGCCCGACGTACCCCAACAGGCTCCGGCGGCCGTCAACATGCGTTGGAGCCTGGCCGAAGAGTTGGCCTGCGCTTTTATCGACGCATCGCACCCGGCCATCCCCCCGATGCTGCATGCCAGTGCTCTGGAGGCCATTCATCGCTGCATCTGCGTGTTGCCGGTGCGGTACGGGCTTGCCTTGCGCGACGAAGCCGAAATCCAGGCTCTGCTGTTCCAGCGGCGGCATGAGCTCCTCGGCCAGCTTCGCTGTCTTCAGGGGACTTGCGAGATGGGATTGCGGATGGCGCCGCCGGGCCGGCCGAAACCCCCGCTTCCCGCGTCCGCCGCGCAGCCGTCGCCGTTGGCCTACCTCGCCGAGCGGCGGTCCTGCTATCGACAGGCCGACGAAGAAGTCGAGCACAACCGTGCGATTGCCGAGCAGCTTGTGGAGCGGCTCAGCGGCCACTTTCGCCAATGGCGCAGGCTGCCCTCCTCTCCCGCGCACCCCATTCGCCTGGCATTTCTCGTCGAACGAGAGTGCGTCAGCGGTTTTCGGAGCCGCGTGGAGAACATCCGCAAGACGTCGCGGGAAGACTGGGGCGCCGTTTTAGGTCCCTGGCCGCCGTACAGCTTCGTAGAGGGTCTTTCCGAGTGTGGCCAGCCGGATGTCGGCGGCCCGAAACGCATCGAGCCGGTGCAGAGCACCCAGGAACAGCAACCCCACTTCGCCCTCTTGCAGCGTGGCGGCGATCCGCTCTGCAATAAATGAGTCGCGTGCCGCGAGCAGGTGATCGAGGCGTTTTTCCTGCTCGGGCGTGACGCTCTTGTCGGCCCTGGCAAGGCGCTGCTTCTGCATCTCGTACTCTTCCATGAGTAGCTGGGCGTCTTCCGTGCCCATCAAGAGGGCCCCGCGCTCCAACCAGCGGAGAATCAGTTGGTGGTTGCTGCTGCCGGCCTGGGCCAGTTCCCGGACGATTCGCTCCTCGAATCCGCAGATGGGCAGCCCATCCTGATAAATCCGCATTTTCCGCGGGTCGAGCTGCAAGGTATCGAGGTTTGCCTGGATATCGGCCCACAAGGCTCGCACCACGTCCTCGCGCTGGTTCCAACTCGTTCGGCCGCAGACCCTGGCGTAGTGTGCCTGCACGGCCCCGGCCAGCGAGCCGAGGTCGGCCGCGGTATGGATAATCGGAACGTGGATCAGTTGTCGCATGGTCTCTCTCACCCCAGCACGTCGCGATACAATTCCGCGTGCCGGGCAATCATCTTCTCCACGCTAAACTCGCCGGCCACGCGCTGGCGGGCCGCGGCGCCCAAACGGCCGGCCAACGCCACATCGTCCAGCAGCCGCTCGGTCCACTTGGCAAACGCGGCCCGATCGCCGACGGGCACCAGATAGCCGGTGACGCCCGAGAGCACCAGCTCCCGCGTGCCGGAGATGTCGGTGGCCACCACCGGCACGCCGGCCGCCATCGCTTCCAGGATCACGTTCGACTGGCCCTCGTAACCGCTGGTGGACCAGAGCACGTCGCAATGCGGCAAGATCCGCGGCACGTCGCCCCGCTCGCCGAGGAAGTGGACCTTGTCTTCGATCAGGCATTGATCGCGGTAGCGGCGCAGGCGATCGCGCTGCGGGCCATCACCGATCACCAGCAGATGGACGTCGTCGCGAATCACCTTGAGCAGGTCGGCGGCCCAAATGGCGTCTTTCACCCGTTTCTGCGGCCAGAGACGCCCGACGAGCGCCACCAGCCGGCTCTCGGCGGGCAGCTCCAACTCGGACAGCAGTTGCTGCCGGGTGATGGGCGGCGGCTCGGGGAGCGGCACGCCGTTGGCGATCACCCGTACCTGCTCCGCCGGCGTGCCATGGGCGACGTAGAAATCGCGCACGCCCTCGCTGTTGACCACCACTCGGCGGCAACGGCGGGCCAAGACGCCGTCAATGGCCAGTTGCAGCCGGCTTTTCCACGGATCGACGCAGCGCTGTCCGACCACGACGTTCCGCACGCCGCAGAGCCGCGCGGCGGCAAAGCCATAGGTGTTGGCGGCGAACATCCAGGTGTGCATCAGATCGGGCTTCAGCCGGGCCACGTGTTCCTTCAATTGCCAGAAGGCTTGCGGATCGAGCTTCCAACGCTTGCCGATTGGCAGCAGCGGAATGCCGGCCGCGGCCAGCCGGGCGGCCAGCGGCCCGCTGCGGGTGAGCGTGCAGACGTGGACGTCGAACTCCTCGCGCGGCAGCCCCTCGGCCAGCAGGCACAATTGCTTTTCCGCGCCGCCGCGATCCAGAGTGGGAATGATCTGCAAAATGCGTTTCGTCATGGGCGCAACTCTTGAAACAATGTTACGTGCATCCCGACCATGGTGGCCAGGGAATGCTCGGCGGCTTTCCGCCGGCCGGCCTGGCCCAGCCGCGCGGCGAACTCCGGATCCTCCAGCAAGCGGCCGACGGCCGTCGCCCAGGCGGCGGGAAAGGTCGGCGCCAGCAGCCCGTTCTGCTCTTTCTCGATGTACTCGCGATGGCCGGCAATGTCGGACGCCACCACCGGCAACCCGGCCGCGAAGGCTTCGCACAGCGCCACGCCGCTGTCCGGCTCGGACGTCGGCCGCAGGAACACGTCCGCGGTCGCCAGCACGGCGTCGACCTCATCGAACGTGCCCACCACCAGAACGTGACCGGCCAGGCTCCGGGTCTCGATTTGCCGCCGGAGCGCCCGCCGCAACGAGCCCTCGCCAATTAACCATAGCCGCGCGTTGGGCCAACGGCGCAAGATAGTCGTCCAAACGTCCAAAAGCCACTCCAAACCGCAATTCGGTTCCAGCCGGCCCAAATACACGGCCAACGGCGCGGTGTCGGGCAATTGCAGCTCCTGATTCGCCTCGGCCAGCAGCGCGCGGGCCGCCCGCCGCGTCTGCGGCGTGCGCGGCGGGACGTCGGGAACGCCATTGGGAATGACGCGGACGAGCGCGGGCGAATAGCCGGCCTCCAGCAGTTCCCGCTCGATCTCCGGGCTGGGGGCGATCACGGCCGCGGCGCGGCGGCATTGTGTGGCGATCCGCCCTCCGCAGAAAGCGTCGCGCTGCCACTGGCAGTCGCCGCCGCGGCCAGAACGCTCGGCCCGCAGCACGACCGGCGTCTGTCCCCCCACCGCCCGCATCGTCGCGTAGGCCTCCTCTTGCAACTGCGATACGTAAACCAGATCGTAGCGCTGGCGGTTGGCGCGCAGCCAACCCACCAGCGGGCGCAGCCGGCGGAGGCTTCCCCATCCGCGCTCGGCGGGAGGGGAAAGCCGGATTACCGGCACGCCGCGGAGCACGATTTCGGCGGGCCACCTGGGTTGCCAGCGGGCGGTGAGCACGGTAGTGGGCCAGCCGCGGGCGGAAAGTTCCACGGCCAGGTTCGCCAGCACTCTTTCCGGTCCGCCCACCAGGGGCCAGAACCGCCGTGTCACGATCACCACCCGGCAGGAACTCACCGGCCCGGCTCCTCGGCTAGTTCCGCGGGCTCGAGCGCCGCCAGGTAAGGCAAGTTGCGATAGCGATCGTGAAAATCCAACCCGTAGCCCACCACAAACTCGTCGGGAATCTGAAAGCCGACGAAATCGGGCTTGATGGCCACCTGGCTCTGCCCTTGCTTTTCCAGGAGCACGGCGCTGTGCACGCTGTTGGCCCCCAAGTCATCGATCTGGGGAATCAGCTCCCACAGCGTCCGCCCGGTGTGGAAGATGTCGTCGACCACGAGGACGTCGCGGCCGCGGACGGCGAAGGAGAGAAGGTCCTCGTCGATCACCAGCGGCCCGGGCCGCGGGGCATTGCCGCGGGCGTTGCGGGCCTGCACTAGTTCCGCCCGCAGGGGCATGTTCAGCAGCCGGATCAGGTCGCCCAGCAGCACCACGCTGCCAATGAGCACGCCGACGAGCGTCAGCGGGCGGCCTTCATAACGTTTCTGAATCTCGGCGGCCATGCGGCGAATGCCGTTCTGAAGTTGTTCCTCGGATACGAGAATTTTCATCGCAGAAGTTCCTTGTTGGTGATGCCCCATTCTAACGCCCGGCCGCGGAAACGCACATATGCCAGTGCCACCGGTAAAGGGTGGCGGGGGGCGTTCGGGCCACTAGCCGCCAGGCCCCCGCACCGGCCAAGCAGCAATCGAACTGCCCGCCCGTCTCGACCAAGGCATAGTGAAAACCGTACTGCTTTTGCCAACGATCGAGCTGGGCCGGGTCCTCGCGGCGGGCGCGGTCGTAGGCGCCAAGAAAATCGGCGCCGTAAAGCGAGCAGCGATCGTCGATAAACACCGGCAGCCCCGGCGTGTGGTGGATCAAGAAGCCCCCGAAGTTCAAATCATTGAAAATGCCGGGCCCTGCCCCGCCGGTTTGCTCGATTTCCTGCAACCGGGGTACTAGGCCCAGGGGCCAGCGGTCCGGATCGAAGCGGGCCCAGCCGTGGCCGATCACGGGCACGGCGATGCCGGCCGCTTGAATCGTGATCGCCGCCAAGACCACGACCATCGGCAAACCGGCCGAACGCCAGCCGAGCGGCGGGCGAGGCACGGCGAGCATGTTCCGCTCGGCGAGCCATTGGCCCAGCCGCGAGTTGGGGAGCATGTCGGCCAGGGCGATGGCCGTCACCACGGCCAGCAAGGGCGCATTGCGGACCCGCCCCAACGCCAGCGCGAACCAAACCAGCGGCATGAGCCAGGTCACCCGTGGCCGCCGCGGAAAAACGCCTACCAGCACGATCAGATAGATGGCCATCAAAAGCAGTGTCGCCCAGGCGGCGGGTACGGTCACGTCGAGCGGTCGATGCTCGTCGATGATCGTCGGCAGCGGCAGGGCGAGGGTTTGCAGCCACTCCCGGGGCAATTCCAGCCCGTAGGGATTCAAGAGCGTTGCCGCCGCCATGGCCGCCAGCAGGGCGAGCAGTTCGACGGCGGTTACCAGTCCGCGAACCGGCGGCGGGATCGTCGATGGGGGCAGTAATCGCTCGCGGCGGAAAATGCCCGCGAGGCACCAACCGCCGACGCAGCAGGCGACCGTTCCCAGGCCGCCCAGCACGCCGCCATGAACATTCGCCCACACGGCCACGAGCGGCACCAGCCACCACAGGCGGCGGAGCGGTTTCCGGCCGGCCTCGACGTCGACCAGCCATGCGAAAGTAACGCCGAGCAGACCAAGCGTCACGACCAGCGGGCGAACGTGAAACTGCGGCGATCCGATCAACAACAGGAGCGCCAACAGCACTCCGGCCGGCAGCCAGGCGAGGCCGCTTTGGAGCAGCCGCAGAGTAACCCACGTGTAGATGGCCGCCAAGACGGTTGCCGTCAACAGCAACAGCCCGTCCCAGCCGGCCAGGCGATACACGGCGGCCATGCCGCATTCGGCCAGCCATTGATCGTCCACCCAGGGCTGGCCGGCCCTGGTGAAGCTGAAAGGATCGGTGCGGAGGATGTGCCCCGTGGCGAGCATTTTCTCGCCGGCCGCCAGGTGCCAGAAGCTGCCCGGATCGCGGAGCATGGCGCTCCGGCCGGCCACGAGCAGAAAGAGCCAGATGGCCAAGAAGAGTAGGTTATGCTTTAGGGGCACTAACAAAACGTACTCCTCACGCTCCGCGTGAGGCCAATTCGAGCACAACGTTCCTCTCGCGGAGCGAGAGGAGTACATTAAGTTCCTCGTTGTGTTAGAGGTCCATAGCATAACAGCCTCGCCGCTTGTCTTTCCGTCATGCTGAAGCATAACCTACGGCTACGGCCCTAATTTCCGATTGCCGGCCGGGGGCAAAGTAAATTGCAACATCTCGGCGCCGCTGGCGCTCCCCATCTTGTTGGTTCTGGGGTAGTAATAGATGGTCTTCATGGCAGTGTGATCGCGCTCGCCGCCGACTTGCGTCTGGTGGTACAGCTCGGCGTCGCGTCCCTCACCGGAGAGGATCAGCAGGTCTTTTCGCCCATCGTAGGTGATCCGTTCGCCCAGGGCGGTAAAAGTGGCGCTCTCGACCACGGTACTGCCGTTGGCCTCCATCTCGAACCACGGGGGGCCCCGGAAGGGGATGGCCATTTCGGCCACCGAGAGCCGATCGCAGCGCAAGGTTACGGCCTGCGGCCCGAGCTGGTCCAGAGCGTCGGCCGTCAGCAGGGCATCCCAGTTGTCGACGGGGGCGTACACCGCGCGGACCAGATTGTCGAAGGTGAGGCGGCGGGCCCAGGGGTTGCCCACGTTGCCGTGCATCGATTTTTCGAATTTCACGTGCAGGCAGTTGAGCGTGTCTTTGGCCGCTCGACCGGGGCCGGGCGGGGGGCCGGCCAGACCGGCCATCGGCCCGCCCATCGCGTCATCCGACCCGCGCCGCACGCTGTTGATCCAACCCGCTCCGCCGTTGAGCTCACCCGTGTGAACGTTCAGCCCCAGATCGCTCGTTTGCAGTTGATCGTGCGAGGTCGGCGTGCGGTTCTCCAGCCGCACGCCATCCGCGCCACCCAGACAGTTGATTATCTCGACCGGAATCCCCTCCGGCGCCACGGGGTCCGAAAAACGGATGGGCCGGACCAGTTGGGCAATCATGGTTTCCGTGCGCATCTCCTGCGGCCCCATACGGCCGACCACCGCGTGCTCGAAATGCACGTTCAGTCCGTCGAACCACATCTTGCGCTGCCAATCGATCGTCAGCATGCCCGGCGGTTGGCCTTGCGCGCTCGGCGGGAGCGGCACCTGCATTTGCCCCGGGCCGTCGATCCAGACCCGGTTTGCCGCCTGGTCCAGGTTGATATTCAAGCCGGTCATTGCCAAGGGCCCGCCGTCGAACCGCGCCGGCTGGCCGGTAACCGTCACCAGGCCCTGCGGCGAGTTGACGCTGGTCGCCTCCAGGCTGTCACCGCAGATCATGATCGGCCGGTCGCCGGGCCGAGCGGTTTGCGTCTGCAGAAATTGCACGTTGTCCTCGATCTTCAGCCTGGACACCGTGATCTGTGGCCCACCCAGTGCCACCCGGGCCTGGAACAAGCGGCCGACGACCTTGAATCGTTGCAAGGCCGGCGGTTGCGAAGCGGCCGCCGTTTGGGGCGGCGTCGGAGCAGCCGCTCCGGCAGGCGCCATGGGCCCGGCGGGCGACGGCATGGTCAGGCCAATCGGTCGTGCCACGGGCAGTCCGGCGCTGGCCAGGCCGCCCAGCATCGGATTGCCTGCCGCCGCCGGCCCCTGGCTCGCACCGGGGTCGTCGAACCAGACCTGCAAATCTTCCACCGTGCCGAAAAGCTGCGGCGAGTTTACGTGAACGTCATGGCGGGCCCACATGCGGTCGGGCCGCGGCGGGGCTTGGGTTTTTCCTCCCGGCGGCCCTTCTAGCAGCCAGAGGAAGATCTCCCGCGCCTGAAGCTGACCCATACGGGGAAAGTTCAACTCCGCCCCGCCGGTCAACGAGATGACCTGGTTTCGCTCGTCCGGATACACGCGCAGCTTGTCTTTCCACACGGCTTCCAACTGCTGATCGGGGTGCTCGTCGGCCCGGCCGTGGAGATAGCCGGGCCCTTGGGCCACCACGCGGCCGAAATGCCCCGGCCCGGCGGCGGACGATTCGTAGTACAGGCTGCGGGCGTGAATTTCGTTCGCGCCTTGTTGCAGAAAGACCTCTTGGACGCCGTCCATCGCCAGCGAGTTGGCTTGCAGGCTATACTCGATCCGCTCGCCGCGGGCCACGACCTTTTCGCTGGGCGCCGTGAGCACGGCCGGATTGCCGCGGGCTTCGACCCGCCCCACCGCCAGATCGAACGCGCCGGCCGGATCCGGCTTGACGGCCGCTTGTGCCGCCGGGCTCTTCGGTCGCGGGATGAAGTACAACGTGAGCGATTCGCAGGAAAGCTGATCGGACGGGCCGTAGGGATTGGTTTTCATCACTTCCACGCGGTCCTGGAACGTGGCCACGTGGCGCACCATGTCGAAACGGAAGGGACCACGGCAGGTGATCTCGACCGGCACGCTCTGCGGCTTTCCCGCCGGCGGCGAAGCCGACTGCGGCAACTCGAGATGCAGCCGGTCGACGTGGCGCATCTCGAAGGATTCCATGCCGGCGATATTCGGCCCCGACTGTTCCTTGCCCGGCTGCGGCTGGCCGGACAAGAGCTTGATGACCATGTCCTGGCCGCGGCCGCGATGCGGGCCCCATTGAAACTCCACCGGGCTCGGCGTGGAAATGGTCTGCTCGGTGAGTTCCAGGTCGCCGGCCGTGGTGACCAGCAAATCGTCTTCCGGGCCGGGCTGTTTCCCGTCGCTGCGGATGGTCACCGGGCCTTTCAGTTGCCCACCCACCAGCCGGCCGAACTTGGCCTGGCTGAGATCCAAGGGCCGGTCGAAGCGGAGCACCGCGCCGTGGGGCACTTCGAGAACGACCGCCTGGCGGCGGCGTTGCGCTTCGTCGTCGGCCGGGGGGCTGAAAATGATGTCGCAGCGGGGAATCCACACCTGGCCGTTGCCCTGGTTTTTATAATCGTCCAATAGCAGTTTGGCGTTGTTGGTTTCGCTTTCCAGGATCTTGGGATGGTTCAGTTCCCAGGCGCCGGGGGGAAACAGCCCGCGAAACTGATCGATTTGTTTCTCGACCAACTTCATGCCCGCACTGCGCTGTTCGGCCGTGATGCCTTGGGCGCGGTTCGGGTCGACGGACGGCTCGATCCAGCGGACCACCAGCAGCGCGTACAGCCAGTAGGCGATCACCACGATCGCAAGACTGGCGGCGATGCGAATCACGCGCTGCAGCATGAAGGGATTAGGGGTCAGGGGTCGGGGATTGGGGGTCAGGGATTTGAGGTTGCCCACCGGTTCCAGCTCACGGCTCCAATCCCGGATCGCTGACCCCTGCTTACCGGTATGCCTGGATCAAGTCCTCCCAACGTGACTGGGCCTTGAAGATCAGCTCGATCGTCTCGCGCACGGCGCCCGCCCCACCCGGCAGCGTCGTCACGTAATGCGCCACCTGGCGGAGTTCGGCGCAAGCGTCGGCCACCGCCACCCCGAAACCCACCGCCCGCACCACCGGCAGATCGGGCAGGTCGTCGCCGATGTAGCACACCTGGTCGGGCGACAGCCGCAGCTCGGCCAGGATTCCCCGCATCGCCGTCAGCTTGTTGTCGATCCCCTGGCGGATGATTTCGATGCCCAGCTCGGCCACCCGCATCTTCACGATGTTCGAGCTGCGATGGGTGATCAGGCCGAAGCGATGGCCGGCCTTTTGCCAGAGCCGAATACCCATCCCGTCGCGGACGTGAAAGCGCTTGATTTCGATCCCCTGGTTGTCGAACACGATGCCGCCGTCGGTCAGCACCCCGTCGACGTCGGAGAGGATCAAGCGGATCGGCTGGCAGCGCTGCTCAATGGTCATCGGCGTCCATCCATTCTTCGTTTATGCCCCGGCCCGCTGCGGCGGTTCGCCCACGACGCGCCACGCGGATGATGCGCCGACGGGCAGGGCCACCGCTTGAGCGGGTAAACTCTCTTGCGGCAACAAGGCCACCACGTCGGTGATGTCAACCAGTCCGACCGGCTTGCCGCCGGCATCGATCACGGGCAACTCGCTGATCTTCCGGCCCGCCATGATGGCCACGGCGTCGACCATCATCGAGCCGACCTCCACCCGCAACGGATCGCGGGTCATCACCTGCGCGATCGATCCGTCCAACTCGCTGTCGCGACGGTGCTCGAACAGGCGGGCCAGATCGCTATCGGTAAAAATGCCGGCCAGCTTGCCCTCCTTATCCACCAGCATCGTGGCCCCCGTTCGCCGGCCCGGCCGGCTGGCAGCCACGAGCACTTCGCGTACGGTCTGGTCTTCGGCGGCCACGCGGCAATGTTCCAGCGGGCGCATGTGCTGCTCGACTTTGCTCAGCTTATAGCCCAGGCTGCCGCCGGGATGAAAGCGGGCGAAGTCTTCGCGGCTGAAACGCCGCATCCGGCTCACCAGCAGCGCCAGCGCATCGCCGACGGCCAACATGGCCGTGGTGCTGGTGCTGGGGGCCAGGCCCAAAGTGCAGGCCTCTTCCAGCGGGCCGAGTTCGATGGTCACCGTGGCCGCGCGGCCCAGCGTGCTGGAGGCCCGGCCGGTAATCGCGGCCATCGGCACGCCCACCTCGGCCAAGGAGGGGAGCAGACGCACGATTTCCTCGGTTTCGCCGCTTTGCGAGAGGATCAACATCAGGTCCTCCGCGCGCACCCGGCCCAGATCGCCGTGGACCGCTTCCGCGGGGTGCAAATAGTGGCTGGGCGTACCGGTCGAGGCCAAGGTGGCCATGATCTTCTGGCCTACCAATCCCGCTTTGCCGATGCCGCAGACCAGCACGTTGCCCCGGCATTGCAGGATCATGTGCACCGTCCGGCAGAACTCGCTATCCAGCCGCTTGGCCACTTCGGCCAAGGCACGGCTTTCGGTAAGAATTACTTGCCGGGCGAAACGAAGTTGCTCAAACGGGCTGATCGCGCCCGCGGTAACGGCGGCTTCCATGCTCATCGACTCGTCATTCCTTGACTGACGTCGCAAAATACCGCGGAGATTGTACCCCCGGGGGCGATTTGGGGCAATGTAAAGTGCGGTCGGCGACGCGACGCGCAAAATATAACCCTACGGCGCTGTGGCGAACGCCCTCCGTGGCGTTCCGGGGCACGCGGCCACGGAGGGCGTGTCTACAGGCCTTTGGCCGTCGGGGCATCGCAACGCACGTTCCGGCGCTGTTACCGCCGGCTAGAGATCTTCTCCATTTTGACCGGAATCGCCGCTCCACCCCCCTTATGAATGGTTTCGATCGCACGACCGTGCCCCTAGAAGACGCCGGGCCGTTTCTGTACAATTGGTCTTTCTTAGCGTCGGGCGAGTTTCTACAAGGAGCGAAAAGGCCTATGATCGTAACCACGAAGCAACTCTTTCAGCCCGCCTACGGCAAGTACGCCGTAGGGGCGTACAACATCAACAATCTCGAGCAGACGGTGGGTCTGTTCCGCGGTAATCTGGGTAAGTCGAAGTCCAACGACGACCCGGTGAACCCCGCCAAAAGCGCCTCGTTTATCTTGCAGATTTCCCGCGGCGCCCGCAGCTACACCGACAAACGCTTCCTGGAGGCCATGATTCGCACGGCCGACCAGGTCTTTCCCGAGGTGATTTTCGCCGTCCACCTCGATCACGGCACCGAAGAGGTCTGCTACGACTGCATCCAGAGCGGGTTCTATAGCTCGGTGATGATCGACGCCTCGCACGAAGAGTTCAAGAAGAACATCGAGACCACCCGCCGCGTGGTCGACAAGGCGCACGCCAAGGGAATCGTGGTCGAGGCCGAGTTGGGCCAACTGGGCGGCGTCGAGGAAGACGTGGTGGGCAGCGTGTGCCTGACCGATCCCGGGCAGGCGGCCGAGTTCGTCGAGAAGAGCGGCTGTGATTCGCTGGCCGTGGCCATCGGCACCTCCCACGGGGCGTTCAAGTTCACCGGCAAGCAAGGGCTGCACTTCGACGTGCTGGAAAAGATCCAAAAGGCCCTGCCCAAGGACTTCCCCTTGGTGATGCATGGCAGCAGCAGCGTGCCCAAGGAATGGGTCGACCGGATCAACAACGCCGGCGGCAAGATGAAGAGCACCAGCGGCGTGCCCGAGGACCAATACCTGCCGGCGGCCAAGTTGGGCGTGTGCAAGGTCAACATCGATACCGATGGCCGGCTGGTGTGGTGCGCCATCCACCGCGAGGCGTTCCGCGACGATCCGGCCAATTTCGACCTGCGTCCGCCTGGAAAGGTGTTCATGGCCGCCTACGCCGATTACATCGTTCACAAGAACACGATGCTCGGCTCGGCTGGCCAACTTGAAGGCGTGCGCAAGACGCTCAAGTAATGTTAAGAGACCAGTAATGTGGAGTAGTTGACGAAGGAGGTTGGTTCTCTCGGTGGATGTGGCTTGGGCGACTCAACATTATTATTGGACGGATTTGTGGCGCCCAAGTAATCTCTGGG
>Ga0181520_10000708_pt1 | contig 72052 bp, 57 predicted proteins | sample PEATcosm2014_Bin_29_FD_132451 | JGI IMG/M metagenome (GOLD analysis project Ga0181520, IMG submission 132451) | Peatland microbial communities from MTU Mesocosm Facility, Houghton, MI, USA - PEATcosm2014_Bin02_30_metaG | ecosystem: Environmental > Terrestrial > Soil > Wetlands > Peat | place... | reverse complement strand
TGGTAGCCCCAAGGGGAATCGAACCCCTGTTAACGCCGTGAGAGGGCGCCGTCCTAACCGCTAGACGATGGAGCCGCGGTAACGTCGAATGGTTATCTTAGCGTCACGGGGCGCTTTGGGGAAGTGGTTTTCAACCGCGGCGCAGGGTGATGACGGTGATCTCCGGCGGCGCGCCGACCCGGATCGGCAGGCCGACCACGCCCAGGCCGCGGTTGACGTAGAGCGACTGGCCATCCTGCTGGTACAGGCCCTGGGTGTACCGGCCCAGGAGGAGGGCGCTGGAGACGCCGGGGATGAGGTTCACTTGGCCGCCATGGGTGTGGCCGGAAAGGGTCAGCGGGGCGCCGGTCCTGCGCGCCAGGTGCCAGTCGCTGGGGCGGTGGCTGAGGCACAGGCGCCAGGCGTCGCCGGGAAGGCCCTGCACGGCCAGGTCGGGCCGGGGGCCGGGGCCGAAGGCGATGTCGCGGAAGTGGCCGTGCCTGGCCATGGGATCCTGGAGGCCCACCAGGGCCAGGGTGCCCGCCTTGCGGGTCACCAGGACGCTGCGGTTCTCCAGGAACTGGATGCCGATGCTCTCCAGGGCGCGCCAGATGGGGCGGGGATCGGTGAAATAGTCGTGGTTGCCCAGGATGGCGTAGCAGCCCAGGGGGGCGCGGAAGCCGCGGAAGGCGTCCATCACGACGTTCGCTTCGCCCGGCAGGCTATCGACGATGTCGCCGGTGATCAGCAGGACCTCGGGCCGCTCGCCTTCGGCCAGGCGCCGCCAGCGCTGCACCTGCTCGGGCCGCACCAGCGGGCCGGCATGCAGGTCGGAGATCTGCACCATGCGCAAGCCGTCCAGCCCGGGCGGGAGGTCGGGAAAACTCAGCTCCTGGCGGATGATGTCGGGATCGGAGCGCGCCTCCAAAGTGCCGCGCATCACGCCGTAGCCGGCCAGGGTCACGCCCACGACGCTGGTCTGGCGCAGGAACTTGCGGCGCTGGGGGCTTTCCAGGGGCTCCGCGGCCTGTACACGCCACAGGTGGGTCCAGCGCCAGACCAGGCTGGCCACGGCCCAGACCAGCAGGTCCATGACCGTGAGCATCTGGAAATAGGCGCCGGCCCGGGCCCAGGGCCGGAGCCAGCCGGCGGAACCGGCTCCGCCGGTGAGACGGAAGGCCATGTAGGCCGCCAGGGGAAGGTGGATCAGCACCAGCGCCAGCACCACCCAGCGGTCGAAGCGGGGATGGAACAACTGATGCAGCAGACGCCGGTGAAGGACCTGCAAGCCGACGATCAGGGTGATGAAGATCAGGAAGATCAAATGCCAAACTCCCTTCGGTGCTGGCGGGCGTCAAGGGAGATTGTGCACGAAGCCCTCTCAGGGCTCAAGATGCATGGAGGGTTTCCATCTCGCCCACCAGCCGGTCGAAGGCCTTGAGCGCCGCCGCCACGGGCTGGGGGGTGGTGAGGTCCACGCCGGCGGCCTTGAGGGTGTCCAGGGGGAACCGGCTGCTGCCGGAGCCCAGGAACCCCAGGTAGCGCTCCCGGGCCGGCGCGCCTTCGGCCAGCACGGCTTCGGACAGGGCCATGGAGGCGACGATGCCGGTGGCGTACTGGTAGACGTAGAAGTCGTAGTAGAAGTGGGGAATGCCGCTCCACTCGGACTGGATGTAGTCATCCACCCGCACCACGCCCTGGTCGTGGCCGTAGTAGAGCCGGGTCAGCTCCAGGTAGGTGGCGTTCAGCCAGTCGGGGGTGAGCGACTGGCCCTGCTCCACCCGCTCGTGCATGGCCAGCTCGAAGTCGGCGAACAGGGTCTGGCGGAACAGGGTGCCCCGCAGGGTCTCCAGGTAGTTGTCCAGGAGGAACAGCTTGAGGGTGCGGTCCCGCTCGGTCTCCAGGAGCGCGTGCATGAGCATGTTCTCGTTGAAGGTGCTGGCGATCTCGGCGAGGAAGATGGGGTAGTCCGCGGTGGGATAGGGCTGGGCCTGTTCGGACAGGTGCGAGTGCATGGCGTGGCCCAGCTCGTGGGCCAGGGTGGATACGTTGTGGAAGGTGCCATCGTAGTTCATCTTGACGAACGGATGGACGCCGTGGACGCCGCTGGAGTAGGCTCCGGACTGCTTGCCCCGGTTGGGGTAGACGTCGATCCAGCCGCCGGTGAAGGCGCGCTCCAGGACCTGGGTGTAGGGCGCGCCCAGGGGTCCGGTGGCGCGCAGCACCAGGGCTCTGGCTTCCTCGAACGGGTAGGTCCGGGTGACCGTGCTCACGGCGGAGGCATACAGATCCGCGTAGCGCAGCTCCGACAGGCCGAGCATCGATTTGCGCAGGCGCAGGAGGCGGTGCAGCGGCGCCAGGTTGGCGCGCACGGTGGCCACCAGGTTGCGGTACACCGCCGGCTCGATGGCGTCCGGATAGAGGGCCGCTTCCAGGCAGGAGGGGTAGTGGTGCACCTGGGCGTGGAACAGGTCCTGCTTGATGCCGGCGTCCAGCAGGGTGGCGAGGGTGTTTTCAAAGCGCTTCTGCCCGGTCCAGTAGGTCTCCATCACCAGCTGGCGGTCGGCGGCAACCGGCGCGGCGCGGTGCTTCTGGTAGTTGGCCGTGCTGAGCAGCACCTGCTCGCCGGTGGACAGGGTCACCTCCGGCCGGGGCAGGTCCAGGTCGGTGAGCATGCCGGCGGCGCTGGACGGCGCCTGGGCGAACAGTCCCGCGGTGGCCACCACCCGCGCTTCACCTTCGGGCAGGATGTGCCCCTTCATGCGCAGGACCTTCAGGAAGCCGACCCGGTGCGGCACCAGCCGGGGATCGCTCTGGATGAAGCTTTCCACCCGGGCCTCGCCCAGTTCCAGGAGGGCCGGCTCCATGAAGGCGAGCTTGGACCCCAGGCCCACCATGAAGCTCTGCACTTCGCCCTTCATGGCCTGGAAGCGGTTGTCGCCCAGGTCCATATCGGCCTGGAGGGCGGCGTAGTGGGCCAGCCGGGAACCCAGGCGGTTCACCTGCTCCAGGCGCTCCATGAAGTCGCCCATGGCCTTGGCGGAAGCGGTCCAGTCCTGGGCCAGCAGGTCGAGGGTCGCGGCGAGCGCCCGCACTTCCTCGAAGCCCGCGCGCCAGCCGGCTTCATCCGGAAAGATGTCGGTGATCCGCCACTTGAACGCCTCGGGCACCTCGGAACGTTCGGTGCTGGAATAATCGGGGATGGCAATCATGGGGACTCCTGGTCCTCAAGTGTACCCGCCCCGCCGATGGATCAGTTGGTCCCCCGAACCGTGAGCTTTTGCACCATGAGGTCGGCTTCCTTGAGCTGGGTCGGCGTCATGTGGTTCTTCACCTGCTGGAGGGGTTCGGCGGCATCGGCATCACCCCCGGCCTGGGCCTGCATCAACCAAACATAAGCCTGGACCAGATCCCTGGGCACCCCTTCACCCACGGCGTACATCACGCCCATGCAGCCCTGGGCATAGGGTTCGCCCTGCTCCGCCGCCAGCCGGAACCACTTGATGGATTCCACCAGGTCCCTGGGCCCGCCCTGCCCCAGGAAGCACATGGCGCCCAGCTTGGCCTGGGCGTCCGCGTGCCCGCGCTCCGAGGCCTTGCGCAGCCACACCTGGGCCTGCTCCCAGTCCAGGGGGGCGCCATCGCCCCAGTAGTACATCACCCCCAGCCGGGCCTGGGCGTTCAGGTCGCCCCTTTCCGCGGATTCGCGCACCTGGGCCAATTCTTTGCTCTGGTCCCTGCTCTCTTCCTTCTCGGGGGTCTGGGCAAGGGGGATGTCGGCCAGATTCTGCTGGCTCAGGCGGGCTGTCTTTTCGAGCGGCGGCATGCCGGCCAGGAGGGTGGTGAAGGGGACGGCAATCAACAGTAGGGTACGCAGCATACCCGCTCCTTGTCCGGCCATGCGCCCAACCCTGGTTTCCTGGGTCGCCCGGACGGGGAACGGGGATTGAGAGCGAGATGGCTAAATGAAAATTTAATAATTAATTTTCAATGAAATCAAGGTGGGGAGCGCCTTGATTGAATCCCAATATAAGCAGTCAAGATTAGCCTGCCAGCCTTTTTTTAGCTGAGAGCATTGGCCTTTGGTTGGATTTTTACGTTATCCATGTTAAGACGCCTAGATCGATTCAACGCCCGTCTCGACGTTTGATCTTTTTTTACGGCATTTTAATTTCATCAGTAGGTCCAGCTCAGGCCGCAGCCCGCCTCCTTGACCATGCGGTCCGAAAGGTCGGGATCAAAGCGCAGGTTCAACTCCGGGCCCGCCTTGACCCGGGCCACGGTGCCGTCCTGGCCCTGGAACTCGATCTGCAGCGGGAGCGAGCCGTGGTACATGCGCAGGAGCGGCAGCAGCCGGTCGGGATACCGGCCCTTGGGCAGCTTCACCACGGCGCCGCTGAAGCCCTTGCCCTGGAAGTCCTCCAGGCTCTCCAGCCCGGTGACGAACAGCTTGATGACGGTCTGCTCCTCCTCCTCCTCCTCGGTCCCGTTGCCGTTGCCGTTGCCGCCGGCGGTCTCCACCTTCAGTTCGCCCTTCACCCGCAGGAGGGCGTCGGGCAGGGCCAGATGGCGGAAGAGTTCGAAGGTGCGCGTGCGCTTGCGGGTGGCGGGGTCGAAGTGGGCGGCCATGAGCAGGGCCTCCACCTTGTCGGTGAGGTCCTCCAGGTAGAGGATGGCCCAGGGTTCGCCCTTGGCGTTGGTCTTGAATGAAACGTTGCTTACCATCGCGCCCAGGCTCACCTCGTCCCGGTCCTTGGTGCGGCCGGCGGCGACCGCCTCCTTGAGGGCGGCGATGGAGCCCACGGTGTGCACCTGCAGGGCGTCCTTGAACTCCTCCAGGGGGTGGCCGGACACGTAGAGGCCCAGGGTTTCCCGCTCGTTGCGCAGGCGCTCCTTGCGCGTCCAGAACTCCACGTCCTCGGGCAGCGCCCAGTTGTCGGCCAGGCTGGCCATCTCCGCTTCGTCGAACAGGGAGGTCATGCCGGTGTCGATGCCGCCCTTGCCGGCATTCTCCAGGGCCGAGGGCAGGCCGGCCACCAGGGCGGCCCGGTTGGTCTCCATGCTGTCGAAGGCGCCGGCCTTGATCAGCGATTCCCAGACCCGCCGGTTGGCCTTCTGCAGATCGGTGGCCTTGAGGGCGTGGAAGAAGTCCTTGAAGCCGCCCTCCTCGGCGCGGGCCGCCAGGATCGCCTCCAGGGCCGCCTCGCCCAGGCCCTTGACCGCGGCGAAGCCGAAGCGGATCTGGTTCGGGCCGGTGATGGTGAAGTCCAGCTCGCTCTGGTTGATGTCGGGCCCCAGCACCTCCAGGCCCAGCTCGCGGCAGTTCTGGATGTACTTGACCACGTCGTCGGTGCGGCCGGACTTGGTGGAGAGCAGGCCGGCCATGAACTCGGTGCGGTAGTTGGCCTTGAGGTAGCCGGTTTCGTAGGCGATCAGGGCGTAGGCGGCCGAATGTGACTTGTTGAATCCGTAACCAGCAAAGAATTCAATAAGATCGAACAGTTCGGAGACCTTGGCCCGGTCGTAGCCGCGGGCGGCGCCCTGGTCGATGAACTTGGACTTCTCCTTGGCCATCTTGGCGAAGTCCTTCTTGCCCATGGCCCGGCGCAGCATGTCGGCTTCGCCCAGGGAGTACCCGGCGATCAGGCTGGCGATCTGCATCACCTGTTCCTGGTACAGGATCACGCCGTAGGTGGGGGCGAGGATCGGCTCCAGGGTGGGGAACATGTAGGTGATCGGCTCGCGGCCGTGCCGGCGGTTGACGTAGGTGTCGCCCATGCCGGCGCCCAGCGGGCCGGGACGGAACAGGGCGTTGAGGGCGATCAGGTCGTCGAACCGGTCGGGCTTGAGGTTGCGCAGCAGCTGCTTCATGCCGCCGGACTCGAACTGGAAGACGCCGTCGGTGTCGCCCTGGGAGAACAGGTCGAAGGTCTTCGGGTCGTCGAAGGTGCGGATGGTCAGCATGTCCACCGGCTTGCCGTTGGTCTTGGCGATGTACTCCTGGGTCTTGGCGATCTGGGTGAGGGTCTCCAGGCCGAGGAAGTCCATCTTGAGCAGGCCGGCGCGCTCGGCGTCGGTCATGGAGTACTGCACCATCACCTTGCCGTCCTTGTCCCGGGACAGCGGGGCGAACTTGGTGAGGTCGTCCGGGGCGATGATGACGCCGGCGGCATGGATGCCGGTGTTGCGCGCCAGGCCCTCCAGCCGGGCCGACAGGTCCAGGATGTTCTTCACCTCCGGGTCGGACTCGTAGAGCTCGCGCAGCTTGTCGCTCTGCTCCAGGGCCTGGGCCACGGTGATCGGCTTGCCGGGCTCCTGGGGCACCAGCTTGGTGAGGTTGTTGGCAAAGGCGAAGTCCTTTTCGAACACCCGGGCCACGTCCTTGATCACGGCCTTGGTCTTCAGCTGGTTGATGGTGACGATGTTGCTCACCCGGTCCTTGCCGTAGGTCTCGGTGACGTAGTCGATCACCTTCTGCCGGCCGTCCCGGCAGAAGTCGATGTCCACGTCGGGCATGGAGATCCGCTCGGGGTTCAGGAAACGTTCGAACAGCAGGTCGTACTGCATCGGGTCGATGTCGGTGATGTGCATGGACCAGGCGACGATGCTGCCGGCGGCGCTGCCGCGCCCGGGGCCGACCGGCACGCCCATCTCCCGGGCCTTGCGGATGAAGTCCCAGACCAGCAGGAAGTAGCCGGGGAAGCCCATGCTGAGGATGGTGTCCAGTTCGAAGGCCAGCCGGGCCCGGTACTTGTCCTCGGTGTACTTGAGCACGCCGCGCTGCCAGAGCGTCCGGCATTCCTCGATGCGCTCCTCGAAGGCGGCCCGCGCCACTTCCAGGAAGTAGCTCTGCAGGGTGTGGCCGGGGGGCACCGGGAACTGGGGGGTGACCGGCTTGCGGGTGATGGGGTAGAGGTCGATCTTGGCGGCGATCTCCAGGGTGCGCTCCAGCACCTCCGGGTGGTCCTTGAACACCGCGGCCATCTCCTCGGGGGTCTTGGCGTAGAACTGGTCGGTGGAGAAGCGCATGCGCTTGGCGGCGCTCTTGAAGGTCTTGGTGCCGATGCACAGCAGGGTGTCATGCAGGTCGGCGTCCTCGTGGTTGAGGTAGTGCGAGTCGTTGGTGGCCACCAGGGGGATGCCGGTGCGCCGGGACAGCTCGTACTGCGAGGGGATGATCAGCCGCTCGGCCTCGAAGCCCTGGTCCTGGATCTCCAGGTAGAAGTCCTCGCCGAAGATGTTCTGGTAGTCCCGGGCGATGCGCTCGGCGGCGTCGATGTTGCCGGAGAGCAGCCGGGCCTGCACTTCGCCGCCCAGGCAGGCGGTGAGGGCGATGATGCCTTCGCTGCACTCGCGCAGCAGCTCCTTGTCGACCCGCGGCTTGTAGTAGAAGCCTTCGGTGAAGCCGCGCGAGACCAGCTTGGAGAGGTTGCGGAAGCCCACCGGGTTCTTGGCCAGCAGCACCAGGTGATAGCCGGCGTCCCGGGAGCCGGAGGGGTCCAGGCAGTCCTCCATGCCTTCGGCGTTCATGGCGGCGTTGTCCAGCTTGCGGTCGTGCCGGGAGCGCGGCGCCACGTACACCTCGCAGCCCAGGATCGGCTTCACCCCCAGGTTGCCGTCGACGTCGCGGGTCTTTTCGCAGGCGTCGACCAGCTTCATCATGCCGAACATGTTGCCGTGGTCGGTGACGGCCACCGAGCCCATGCCCGAGGCCTGGCACTTCTTCACCAGGTCGGGGATGCGGGTGAGGCCGTCGAGCAGGGAGTACTCGGTGTGGAGGTGCAGATGGGCGAAGGTCATGGGCTATTGTCGCAAGCCTCGGGCCGCTTGGGGGAACTTAGCGGGTATCTGCACTTCCGCCGGCCGTCAGACCGCTGCCGCCGGGAGCGGCACGGGCGGGCTCACCAGGGCCAGCTTGATCACCTCGTCCATGTGCGCCACCAGGTGGATGGTGAGCTGGTCGCGCACCTCCTGGGGCAGCTCCTCCAGGTGCCGGGCGTTCTCGGCCGGGATCAGCACGGTGGTGACGCCCATGCGGTGGGCGGCCAGCAGCTTCTCCTTCAGGCCGCCGATGGGCAGCACCATGCCGCGCAGGGTGAGTTCGCCGGTCATGGCCAGGTCGGCCCGCACCGGGATGCCGGTGAGCACCGAGATGAGCGCCATGGCCAGGGTGATGCCGGCGCTGGGGCCGTCCTTGGGGATGGCGCCTTCGGGCAGGTGCACGTGCAGGTCCACCTTCTCCAGGAAGTCCTCCTTGAGGCCGAGGCTGTCCGAGCGCATGCGCACGAAGGAAAGGGCCAGGTTGGCGCTCTCCTGCATCACTTCGCCCAGCTTGCCGGTGAGCCGCAGGTTGCCCTTGCCGGGCAGCCTGGCGGCCTCGATGGTGAGCAGGTCGCCGCCCACCGGGGTCCAGGCCAGGCCGTGCACCACGCCGGGGGGCTGCTGGCGGCCCAGGGGAGCCTCCAGGAAGATCTCCGGGCCGAGCAGCTTGGGCAGGCGCTCGGGGGTGACCCGGCCGTCGAAGCTGTCCACCGGGCCCGGCTGCAGGCTCTGCCGGGCCAGCTTGCGCAGCACGCCGGAGATCTCCCGCTCCAGCTGCCGGACCCCCGCCTCCTTGGTGTAGTCCTGGATGATCTTGTCGATGGCGGCATCCTCGAAGCGGATGCCCATGTTCTCCATGCCGTGCCGCTCCAGCGCCTTGGGCACCAGGTGGGCCTGGGCGATGGCGCGCTTTTCCCGCAGGGTGTAGCTGCTCAGGTCGAGGATCTCCAGGCGGTCCTCCAGCGGCTGGGGGATCTGGTGGCGCACGTTGGCGGTGGCCAGGAACAGCACCTGGGACAGGTCGAAGCCCACGTCCAGGTAGTGGTCCTGGAAGCTGAAGTTCTGCTCGGGGTCGAGCACTTCCAGCAGGGCCGAGCTGGGGTCGCCGCGCCAGTCGGCGCCCATCTTGTCGATTTCGTCCAGCAGCATGAGCGGGTTGCGCACGCCGCCCTTCTTCATCAGGGAGATGATCCGGCCGGGCATGGAGCCGATGTAGGTGCGCCGGTGGCCGCGGATCTCCGCCTCGTCGCGCAGGCCGCCCAGGGAGAAGCGCAGGAAGGGCCGGTTCAGGGCCCGGGCGATGGAACGGGCCAGGGAGGTCTTGCCGACCCCGGGGGGGCCCACCAGGCACAGGATGGGGCCGCGCAGGGCGGCGCGGTCGCCCTGGCCGGACGAATCGCGCAGCCGGCGCATGACGGCCAGGTATTCCAGGATGCGCACCTTGACCTTCTCCAGTCCGGAGTGGTCCTCGTCCAGGATGCGCTCGGCCTCGTCCAGGTCCAGGTGCTCGTCGGCATAGACCTTCCAGGGCAGCGCCAGCAGCCAGTCGATGTAGCTGCGCGAAACGGTGGATTCGGCGCTCTGGGGGGCCATGCCCTCCAGCCGGTCCAGTTCCTCCAGGGCCTTGTTCTCGGCTTCGGTGCCCATCTCGGCCTTGAGGATCTGTTCGCGCAGGCGGCTGATCTCGTCCTTTTCGCCCTTGCGCCCGGAGGGGCCGCCCATCTTTTCGCCCAGGACGAACGGCTTGTGCTCGGTGCCGTGGCTCTGGCGGGTCTTGTCCTCGGCCTCGGCCTCCAGCCGGTGCCGGGCGGCGTCCAGTTCCAGCATCTTGAGCAGGGTGTGCAGCCTCGGCTCGATTTCCAGCTGGTCGAGCACCTGCTGCTTCTCCCGCACCTCCACCGGCAGGGCGCCGGCCACGGCGTCGATGGCGCCGCCCAGGGGCAGCTCCTGGAGCGAGTCCAGGGACAGGATCCGGGTCAGCTCCGGGTTGCGCGCCAGGAGATCCTGCACGGCCTGGTTGAAGGTCGGCAGCAGCGCGTTGGACGGCGCCTCCGGCTCGGCCAGGATGGTCACCTCGGCCTGCACCACGTCGCCTTCATCCAGGTAGCGCTCCAGCTTCACCCGGGCGATGCCGCGCACGCCCACCTTGTAGTGGTCCTTGGGCACGGCGATCAGCGATTCCACCAGGGCCAGGGTGCCCATGGCGTAGAGCGACTCCTGCTTGGGCTCCTCTTCCTTGGGGTCGCGCTGGGTGAGCATCACCAGGTGGTCGCCGGCCTTGATCGCCAACTCCATGGTGCGCACCGAGGCGCGCCGGCCCACCATGAACGGCAGGCGGCTGCCCGGGAAGAGCACCATGTCGCGGATGGGGATCGCAGGAAGGGTCAGGCTCTTGTTGGGCACGTTCATGCCGATAGTTTATCGATAAATTCAGCCGGCAGCGGGAATGGGCAGGGAGGGGATGCCCAATTCCTTTTCCACCAGCTGCCGGGTGAGGTGCAGGGTGGCGCGGGTGGTGCGTTCCTCCGACGGCAGGTCGAACATGGGCTCCAGCAGGATCGCCTCCAGCATGGAGCGCAGCCCGCGGGCGCCGAGCTTGCGCTGCAGCGCCTGGTCGGCGATGGCGTCCAGGGCGCCGGCTTCGAAGGTGAGCTCGATGTCGTCCATCTCGAACAGCCGGGCGAACTGCTTGGTGACGGCGTTCTTCGGCTGGGTCAGGATGGCCACCAGGGCGCTGCGGTCCAGGGGCTGCAGGGTGGCGAGCACCGGCAGCCGGCCCACCAGCTCGGGGATCAGGCCGAACTTGATGATGTCCTCCGGCTCCACCAGCTGCAGCAGCTCGTCCTTGCGGTCCTTGGAGCTGGGCTTGGCGCCGAACCCCATGGCCTTGGCCCGGACCCGCTGCTTGATGATGTCTTCAATGCCGACGAAGGCGCCACCACATATGAACAGAATATTGGAGGTATCCAGCTGGATGAACTCCTGGTGGGGATGCTTGCGGCCGCCCTGGGGCGGCACATTGGCCACGGTGCCTTCCACCAGCTTGAGCAGGGCCTGCTGCACGCCCTCGCCGCTGACGTCCCGGGTGATGCTCGGGTTCTCGCTCTTGCGCCCGATCTTGTCGATCTCGTCGATGAACACGATGCCGCGCTGGGCCCGCTCCACGTCGTAGTTGGCCACCTGGAGCAGCTTGGTGAGGATGTTCTCGACATCCTCGCCCACGTAGCCGGCCTCGGTCAGGGTGGTGGCGTCGGCCATGGCCAGGGGCACGTCCAGCATGCGGGCCAGGGTCTGGGCCAGCAGGGTCTTGCCGGTGCCGGTGGGGCCGATCAGCAGGATGTTGCTCTTGGTGAGCTCCACTTCGGTGGTGCCCAGGCTCTTCTGGGGGGTGAGGATGCGCTTGTAGTGGTTGTAGACGGCCACCGCCAGGCGCTTCTTGGCGCCGTCCTGGCCGATCACGTAGTCGTCCAGGAACGCCTTGATCTCCTTGGGCCGGGCCAATCTCGGTTCGTGCTTGCCGGTCGGTTTGCCCTGGCGGCTCATCCGCAGCTGCAGCTGCCCGGCTTCAACGCATTCATTGCATATATAAGCGCTCGGCCCTGCAAGCAGCTGTTCCACCTCGTGGGGGGCCTTGCCGCAAAAGGAGCACTGTTGTTCGCGCTTCGTCTTATTGTTCATGAACACTCCTCGGACGGACCCGGCCCCCCCATTGTGAGGCTGTGGCGCCCCCCATGCACTGCGGTTTCACTGCTCGTGGACGGTCACCAAGGTAAGCACCTCGAAACGCTTGATTCCGGCAGGAATCTTGATCTTCACCTCGTCGCCCTCCACCGCGCCCACCAGTGCCATGCCGATGGGGGAACTGATGCTCAGGTGGTCCGGATGATCCGCCAATTCCTCGGGAAGCACAAGCTTGTAAGTGACCTCCTTGTCGGAGTCCAGGTCCAGGAGGGTGACCCGGGTGCCGTAGGCCACCTTGTCCCGGGGCAGGCGGTTGATGTCCAGGCTCGCCACCTCGGCGATGCGTTTTTCCATGGTGACGACTTTGTTCTGGTAGATGTCGCGCTTGGCCAGGGCTTGCTCATACTCGGCGTTTTCGGAAAGGTCGCCCTGGGCGGCCGCACTGGCGATCTCCTTGGGGATCTCCACCAGCAGGGCATGCTTCAGGACTTTCAGGTCCGCTTCCAGTTTGGCTAATACATGCTTTGGCATATCACTTCCATGGGTGAGGGTGTTGGTTCCGGGGGGGTGGCCCCGGGCGGGATTGGCGAAATCCCCGGCTGCTGTTGCCCCTTGCGGGCAGAAGCAAATGCTGATTGGGGGCCGGGGAGGGTGACTGCCGCATATAAAAGGATGCGCCCCAATGGAGAGGCGCGGAGCCCTATGCTAGCAGATTCCCCGGAAAAGTGGAGTAGCCTTGAATTTCAACATTGCCCGGGCGGTCCGGGCGGGGTGCCCCAGGAGCGTCCCAGGGGTGGATATGCACCTGAAAAAGAAGAGGTAGGAGTGGGAAGGCTATATCGGATAAGCTAGTCTTTTGTTGGTTTTCAAACGAGGGAAGCGTGCCGATGAACTGGCCCAGAATCAAGTCCGCCCTGATCGCCGTGATGATGGCCGGCATGGCCCTCGGGGCCAGCGCCCCGGCTGCGGCCCCGACCGACGACGCCACCTGCATGGCCTGCCACGGCCAGAAGACGGTCGCCAAGAAGCCCGGCAAGGGCCCCAAGGCCCCGCCGTTCGTGGACGCCGCCAAATTCGCCGATTCGGTGCACGCCGGCAACGGCTGCGCCAGCTGCCACACGGACGTGGATCTGGCCAGCCATCCCGGCAAGCCGGTCGGGCCGGTGGTCTGCGCCACCTGCCACGACAAGCCGTCCAACACCTACGACGCCAGCGTGCACGGCAAGGCCCGCAAGGCGGGCAACACCGGCGCGGCGCAGTGCGTGGACTGCCACGGCATGCACGACATCATCAAGGTCAACGCCCCGCTGTCCCCGGTCAACCGCGACAACCTGGGCAAGACCTGCGGCCAGTGCCATCCGGACGTGGTGCAGGAGGTCGCCGGCAGCATCCATGGCCAGGCCATGGCCAACGGGGTGCGGGAAGCGCCCAGCTGCATCGACTGCCACTCCGAGCACCAGATCGAAAGCCTGAAGGGCGCCAACGCCCTCAAGGTGTCCGAACAGGTGTGCAGCCGCTGCCACGGTTCCGCCCGGATGAACGCCAAGTTCGACCTGCCGGCCAACCGGGTCTCGACCTTCTTCGACAGCTACCACGGCATGGCCGCCAAGATGGGTTCGACCACGGCCGCCAACTGCGCCAGCTGCCACGGCTTCCACAACATCCTGCCCGCCTCGGACCCCAAGTCCTCGGTGAACAAGGCCAACCTGATCGCCACCTGCCAGAAGTGCCACCCCAACGCCAACGCCAAGTTCGCCCTGGGCACCATCCACGAGGACCGCAACCAGGTCTCCGATCTGGGCGGCAAGATCGACCACTGGGTGCGCACCACCTACATCCTGATGATCATCGCCGTGATCGGCGGCATGGTGGTGCACAACCTGCTGATCCTGCGCAAGAAGGCCATGGCCTCGCTGAAGGATCCCAACCGCACCTTGGTGCGCATGACCCTGGCCGCCCGGATCCAGCACGGCCTGCTGGCCTCCAGCTTCATCGTCCTGGTGATCAGCGGCTTCGCCCTGAAGTACCCCGATTCCGGCCTGAGCTGGCTGATGGGCTCCAGCGAACTGGTCCGCCGGACCGGCCACCGCGCCGCCGCCTGCGTCATGATCGCCGGCGCCATCGCCCACCTGTTCTTCGTGATCTTCAGCCGGGAGGGCCGCAAGTTCGTGCTGGACATGCTGCCCGAGCCCAAGGACATCACCGACGTGCTGGTCACCCTGCGCTACTACCTGGTTCCGGGCACGCCCAAGCCGCAGTTCAAGCGCTTCGGCTACGCCGAGAAGGCGGAATACTGGGCCGTGGTCTGGGGCACCTTCCTCATGGCCGGCACCGGCCTGCTGATCTGGTTCAAGCTCTACGCCACCCAGGTGGTGCCGCGCTGGGTCATCGATGTGGCCACCACAGTGCACTATTTCGAGGCGATCCTGGCCACCCTGGCCATCCTGGTCTGGCACTTCTACTTCGTGATCTTCGACCCGGATGTCTATCCGATCAACTGGGCCTGGCTGGACGGCCGGGTGACCCCGCACCACTATAAGGAAGAGCATGGCCTGGACCGGGAGACCCTGGGGCAGCTGGACGGCGGGGACCATCCAGCCAAGGGTGAGGATGAAGACGAGCCCGAATAATATAGGTAAGTGAATATATCAATATTATAAAGATGCGGCCCGATGGGCCGCATCTTTACGTGTTGTTAAATTTTTACATAGGGCATTATATGTGATTCGTTCCTTCCTCGGACTCCGATGTCGCCTGATTCCCATCTCCTGCAGCCTGCCTGGCTCAATGCCCAGTGCCCCAGGGAGGGTCGCTATGTGATCGGGCCGCTGCTCGGCCGGGGCGGCATGGGGGACGTCCATGAGGCCTGGGACGTGGTGCTGTGCCGCACGGTGGCGCTCAAGGTGCTGAAGGCCATCGAGCCGGCGGCCTTGATCCGGTTCATGCACGAGGCGCAGATCCATGCCCGGGTGGTCCATCCGAACATCTGCCGGATCTACGACGTAGACAACTACGAGGGCAGTCTGCGGGTCGCCATGCAGCTGGTGCGCGGCTCGAACCTGGAGCAGGTCTGCGGCGAGCTGTCGGTCCAGGAGGTGGTCTCCATCATGGCGCTGGTCGCCCAGGCGGTCCATGTGGTGCACCGCCTGAACCTGGTCCACCGGGACCTGAAGCCTTCCAACATCCTGCTGGAGCGCAACGCCGAAGGCGAATGGACCCCCTTCGTCTGCGACTTCGGCCTGGCCGTCGCCCTGGACGAACCGGCCCTCACCTTCACCCACGGGGTCATAGGCACCCCGGCCTACATGGCCCCCGAGCAGCTGCGCGGCAACCGGGAACAGATCTCGCCGGCGACCGACGTCTACGCCCTGGGCGGCACGCTCTTTTTCGCCCTCACCGGACGGCCCCCCGGCCTTTCCGGCGTGAAGGGGACGGCGGTGGGGGACCCGGCCATCCCCCGGGACCTGCGGTCCATCCTCGCCACATGCCTGGAACCGGACCCGGAACGGCGCTACGCCTCGGCCAGCGCGCTGGCGGAAGACCTCTGGCGGTTCCAGCAGGGGGTGCCCATCCGCATCGCCAACCGCCTCTCGGTGGCCGGTCTCGTGCACCGATGGTTCAGGATATTCAAACCCTGGCTGCTGGTCCTGGCCGGGTGCGGGCTGGCCACGGCGCTCTGGACGGCCCACCAGGCGCTGACGTGGTCGGCGAACCGGCAACAGATGCTGCGGGCCCAGCGGCTCATGGTGGGGGCGGCGGAACAGGCCGAGGCGTTCCGCCAGGAGATGATGCTGCCGGTCCATGACTTGCAGCCCAGCTACGTCCGCATCCGCGGCCAGATGGAGGCCGATCGCCGGCTGGCGCTCAACCTGGCACCCGCGTGGCGGGCCCAGGGCCATTTCGCCCTGGGCACCACCAGCTATCTGCTGCGCGATTTCGCCACGGCGAAGCTCGAACTGGAGCAGGCCCTGGCCGGGGGCTTCCAGGGGCCGGAAGTCGCCGAACAGCTGGCCTGGGCCACCATCGCCGTCTCCGGCAGCGCCGAGGAGGCCGCCCAGTTCGATCCGAAGCTGCCGGCCGAGGTGGACGAGCTCAGCCGGCGCCCGACCCTGGACCAGGGCTCGGGCGCCATGCAGGCCTTCCTGGGCAAGGATTATGTGAAGGCCGCCGCCATCGGCCACGCCACGTTCCTGGCCTCGCCCTGGCGCTGGGAGGCGGCCACGCTGGAAGCGCAGAGCCTCCGGTGCCTGGCCCGGCAGGAACAGGATGCCGGCAAACTGGCCAAGGCCCGGGCCCGCTACCAGGAGAGCATGGCCGCCGCCAAGGCGGCCCTCGCCGTGGGCCAGAGCGATCCGGCCCTGTACCATGCCTACCTCTGCGCGGCCCGGGGGCTGGCGGCGCTCCAGCTGGAATGGGGCGGCCTGCCCGGGACGCTCCTGGCCGAGCTGCAGGCCGCCAGCGACCAGGCCTTGCGCCTGGATTCCATGGATCCGGCGCTGCAGGACGATTGGCTGGCCTTGCGCTGGCTGAAGGTCCGGAGCCTGGTGCTGCTCGGCAAGGATCCGGAGTTCGAGCTGGACGCGGCCAGGGCCTTCCTGGAGTCCCGGGCCCGGGAACCCCTCACGCCGCGCCTGCAGGCCGACCGGATGCTGGTCTACTGGCAGATGGCCGAACGGGAGTTCCGCCGGGGCGGCGATCCGGGACCCGCCCTCACGGAGGCCCTGAAGACCTCTGGCCACACACCGTTCCTGTACCGGGACTACCTGTGGGAGCTGCTGAACTTCAAGGCCCGGGTCGACGCCGCCCGGGGCCTGGATCCCCGGCCGACCCTGGATACCGCGCTGGAACACCTCCAGCCCCTCCAGCAGGGCGTTCCGTGGACCCTGAAGGAGACCCTGGCGAGCACCTGGCTGATCCGCGCGGAATGGGAGGCCAGCCACAGCCTGGACCCGCAGCAAAGCATCCGCAACGCCCGGACCCTGGCCGAAAGCGCCCGCAACCAGAATCCGGATTCCGCCTCCGCCTGCGCCCTGGAGGGCCTGGCCCTGGTGCAGGAGCTGAAGGCCCACCCCAGGGAACGCCAGCGCCTGCTGCCGCTGGCCAAGGAGCGTCTGGAGCTGGCCCTGGCCCGCACCCCCCGCGGCCCGAACCAGGCCCAGCTCAAGCAGGAGCTGGCAGGATTGCCCAGGTAATCCCCCGGCGGTCCTGGAGCGGCAGGAACATTTGGGCTTATACTTGCGGTCAAAGCCATGTGAAGGGAAAAACCCTGTTCGGACCATTCTGGGACAACCATGAAGACCGCTTATCGGATCTTGTACCTGGAAGACCGTGAGGAACCCATTGAGCAAGTTGCCAACCTCCTGAAGCGCGAGTACTTGCCCAACGAGCTCTGCTGGGTGCGCGGCCGGGAGGGCTTCATGGCCGCGCTCCAGGGCGGCTGGGGCTACGATCTTCTGCTGGTGGGCGAGCTGGAGCCTGGATTCCCGGCCATGGAGGCGCTCGCCCTGGCCCGGCGGCGCTGGCCGGAGCTGCCGGTCATCCTGCTGCCCGGCGGCGTGGATGATGAGCTGGCCGATGAAGGGCTGACCCAGGGCGCCACCGATGTGGTGGCCTGGACCGGCCTGGCCCGGCTCGTCCCCGCCATGCGCCGGGCCCTGAAGGAGGCCCAGGGGCTGGCCGCCCTGAAACAGGCCGAGGCGGAAAATGTCCGGCTGGCGGGGCTGCTGCGCACGGTGCTGGAGGCCTCGTCCGAGGGCATCCTGGTGGTGGACCTGGCGGGCAAGATCACCACCTACAACCGGAAGTTCATGTCGCTGTGCGGGATACCCGAGTACGTCATGGCTCCCATGGACCTGGAACGGGTGCTGCTGTTCCTCCAGGAACAGTTCGCGGACCCGGAAGCCTTCCTGAGCGAAGCCCGGTTCCTGGGTGACCATGCCGAGCGCAAGCTGCTGGGCTTCCTCAACAGCAAGGACCATCGCACCATCGAAGCCCACGGCCGGTCCCAGCGGCTGGGCCGGGACGCGGTGGGCAAGGTGTTCAGCTTCATGGACGTGACCGAACGGGAGCAGGCCACGGACCCGCTGCCCGAAGCCCTGGCGGTCCCGCCGGACCTGGTGGAGGCGGCCCGGGCGGGACGCATGGTGCCCTGGTACCTCACCGAGGAAGAGCTGGTGATCTCGGACAAAGCCTTGAAACTGCTGGACCTGCCCCCTGGGGGGCTGCCCGTGGACCTGCCCGGCCTGGAGGCGCTGATCCACCCGGAGGATCTGGACCGGCTGCGCCAGGGGCTGGAGCACCCGCGCACCGCCCCCTTCGACCTGCGCATGCGCAAGGGCGACGGTTCCTGGATCCTCACCCGGTGGAACATGAAACGGGGCTCGGAGGGCTACCGCGGCGTGTTCACCGGAATGCCCGGCGCCAAGGGCGCGCAGGACGAGCTGACCTCCGGCAAGGCCGCGCCGCGCTTCAACTTCCTGGTCAGGAACCTTCAGGCTTGAGGCCGCACTGGACCGGGGTGGGATGCAGCGCCACGCCCAGCCCGGCCGGGTCCAGGGCCACCAGGAAGCCCCGGCTGCCGCCGTTGATGAAGATCCGCTGCAGGTCGAGGATGGTCTTTTCCACGTAGACCGGCATGGCCTTGCGCGTGCCGAACGGGCTGGTGCCGCCCACCAGGTAGCCGGAATGCCGGTTGGCCACCTCCGGCTTGCAGATGTGCACGGTCTTGGCGCCGATCTGCCGGGCCAGGGCCTTGGTGCTCACCTCCAGGTCGCCGTGCATGAGCACCACCAGCGGCTTACCGGCCTCGTCCTCCATGATGAGGGTCTTCACCACGGCATGCTCATCCACCGCCAGTTCCCTGGCGCACACACTGGTGCCGCCATGTTCTTCGTAGCGGTAGAGATGTTCCGTGAAGGGGAGCTTCAGCTGCTTCAGCAGCCGGGTCGCGGCCGTGGAGGGGAATGATATGTGAGTCATGCTTCTATTTTCCCGCATGGGTCAAGTCCCGCAACGGGGGCCTTGCCTTCCCGCCGGGAATCCCGGATCCTGCTGGCCTATGGCATCGACCCGTCCTTCTCAGGGGAACCTATCCCTCCATCTCGTCTCCGATCTGGACGGCACCTGGATTCCCGCCCCGGGACGACTGGAGGGGCTGCGCCGGCTGGAGGCGTTCCTGGAGGGCCAACCCGGGATCGTCCTCACCTTCGCCACCGGCCGGGGCCTGGCCTCGGCCCTGGCGCTCCTGGCGGAGCGGGTCGGCCGCCTGCCCCATCACCTGGTGACCGACGTCGGCACCGCCCTGCATCACCGCATGCCGGGCGGGCAGTGGTGCGAGGACCAGGGCTATGCCCGGTGGGTCGAAGCCCGGTGGCCGGCCGGCCTCGAGCAGCGGCTCGCCCAGGCCGGCTATCCCGAGGGGGTGCGGCCCCAGGCGGGGGTGACCCCGGGCCGGCGGCTCGCCCTGGAGGTGGAGCCGGGCACCGGCCTGCCCCTGGCGGCCTCCCGCCTGCGCGGCGCCCTGGCCGGCCTGGGGTTCCAGGCGGATGTGCTGCCCTCCCACGGCCGCCTGCTGGACGTGCTGCCCCGGGGGGTCGACAAGGCGGCGGCCGTCCGGCACATGGCCCTGGCTGCGCCGCTGGTCGCCTGCGGCGATTCGGAAAACGACCTCAGCCTGTGGCGCATCGCCGACCTGCCGGTGCTGATGGCCGACAGCGCCGTGTCCCCCACCCTGGCGCGGGCGCCCTGGGAGCGGATGGTCCGGCCCCGGGCGCCGGGACCGGAAGGCATCCTGGAGGTGCTCCAGGGGCTCGCCGGCGCGGGAGGCATGAGGTGAAGGACCAGGGCATCTACCTGCTGCTGGTCAGCATCCACGGCCTGGTGCGCGGCCAGGCGCCCGAACTGGGCCGGGATCCGGATACCGGCGGCCAGGTGCTCTACGTGCTGGAGCTGGCCCGGGCCCTGGCCAAGCACCCGGCCGTGGCCCAGGTGGACCTGCTGACCCGGCAGGTGAAGGGCCCGGCCATCGGGCCGGAGTACGGCGCCGCCGAGGAGGCCCTGGGACCACACGCGCGGATCATCCGGCTGCCGTTCGGACCGCCCCGCTACATCCGCAAGGAGCTGCTGTGGGATCACCTGGACTACCTGGTGGACAGCTACCTGGGCCTGGCCCGGACCCTGCCGCGCCTGCCGGACATCATCCACAGCCACTATGCCGACGCCGGCTACGTGGCCCTGCGCCTGGCCAGCCTGCTGGGCATCCCGTTCATCCACTCCGGCCATTCCCTGGGCCGGTGCAAGCAGCAGCGCCTGCTCGCGGCGGGGCGCAAGGCGGCCGTCCTGGAACGCACCTTCCATTTCGCCCGGCGGATCCAGGTGGAGGAGGAGGTGCTGGCCCACGCCGCCCTGGTCATCGCCAGCACCCGCCAGGAGGTGGTGGACCAGTACGGCCTGTACTCGAGCTTCAACTGCGCCCGGACCGCGGTCCTGCCCCCCGGCACCGACACCTCCCGGTTCTCCCCGCCGCGCCGCACCCTGCGCCTGCCCGCCATGGCCGGCAAGGTGGACCGGTTCCTGAAGAATCCCGGCCTGCCCATGCTGCTCTGCATCGGCCGGCCGGTGCCCGGCAAGAACCTCCAGGGCCTGGTGCGCGCCTACGGCGAGGACCCGGAACTGCGCCGGAAGGCCAACCTGGTGCTGGTCGCCGGCAACCGCCAGGACCTTCGCGACCTGGACAAGGAGAGCCGCACCACCTGGAAGGAACTGCTGCTGGCCGTCGACCGCTACGACCTGTACGGCAGCGTGGCCATTCCCAAGACCCACGAACCCGGCGACATCCCCGACCTCTACCGGCTCGCCGCCACGCGCCGCGGGCTGTGCGTGAACCCGGCCTTCGCCGAGACCTTCGGCCTCACCCTGATCGAAGCCGCCGCCTCCGGCCTGCCCCTGGCGGTGACCGGCACCGGAGGGCCCAAGGACATCGTCGCCAACTGCCGGAACGGGGTGCTGTTCGACGCCATCGATCCCGCCGCCATCGCGGCGTCCCTCCGGGAGGGCCTGGCCAGCCGCAAGCGCTGGCGCGAATGGTCGCGCAACGGTCTGCGGGGCGTACGCTCCTTCTACACCTGGGATGCCCACGTGGAACGCTACCTGAAGGAAGTGACCCGGATCATCCGGAAGGGGCGCAAGCGCAGGCGCAAGGACATGGCCGCGCTCAAGCCCGGCGAGGCCTCGCCCTTCCTGCAGGCCGAATGGGTGCTCATCTGCGGGCTGGAATCGACCCTGGTGGGCGACCCGGAATCGCTCGGGCGGCTCCAGGCCTGGATTCGGCAACAGCGGGGCCGGGTCGCCTTCGGCATCGCCACCGGCCGCATGCTGGATTCCACCCTGTGGCTCCTGCGCAAGGCCGGGCTGGATCCCCCCGACCTGCTCATCACCAGCGTCGGCTCGGCGATCCAGTACGGCCCGCACTGGGAGCCCGACGCGGGCTGGGAGAACCACATCAGCAAGGGCTGGCGCCGGGACGAGCTGGCCCGGGTGCTGCAGCCCCTGCCCGGCCTGCGGCCCCAGGCCGCCCGCACCCAGGGGCCCTACAAGCTCAGCTACTATGCCAATCCCGGGCGGCTGCCGGACCTGGGCGACATCTACGGCCTGCTGCACCGGCAGGGCCTGCGCGCCAAGCTGATCTATTCCCGCTCGCGCTTCCTGGACGTGCTGCCCCAGGCCGCCTCCAAGGGCCAGGCGGTCCGCTACCTGGCGCTGAAGTGGGGGCTGCCGCTGGATCATTTCCTGGTGGCCGGCGACAGCGGCAACGACTACGACATGCTGGCCGGCGACACCCGGGGCATCGTGGTGGCCAACCACACCCCGGAGCTGGAACGGCTGCGCGGCCGGGCGCGGGTCCACTTCAGCGCTGCGCCCTATGCCAAGGGGGTGCTGGAGGGGCTGGCGCACTACGGAATCTAAGGCACCACCTCCATGGGCGCCGCCGCCCGCCCCTCGCTGCCATCCAGCGTGTGCAGGGTGAGCCCGGAGATGGCCACATCGGCGCTTTCCACGAAGACCCCCAGGTTCCTGCCCATGAACCGGGGATCCACCAGGGACAGGCGCACCACCCCGTTCACCGACAGCTCGATGTAGCTCTTCCAGCGGATCAGCCGGAAGGCATGCCGGCGGTCATCCACCGGGGTGAATTCACCCACCTGCAGGTTCTCGAACACGTAGTTCTGGAACACCCGTTCCGGCCGGGCCCCCCAGATCAGCACCCGGACCGACCCCCGCTCGGTGTCCAGGAAGATGAAATAGCCACTCAACTGGTCGTCCAGCCCGAACACCAGGCCGCAGCGGCCCTGCTGGCGCGTCTGCCAGACCCCCTCCCAGATCCACGCGGCCGATTCCACCGGGGTGCTGAAGACCTCGAAGCCGCTGCGGGACTTGAAGACCAGGGCCTCGGCGACGGTCTCGGCGGCGGCGGTGGGATTGCCGAGCCGGGCATGGAAATCGCCGGTCAGCGGCCGGGAACTCAGGATCTTCTCCGCCCAGCGGTGGAAGCTCACCAGTTCCAGCTTGCCGTCCGCCCTGCGGCGCAGCTCCTTGGGCGGGGGCAGCGAGCGGGTGCCGGTCTCCACCTTCAGGCCGTCGATGTAGAAGGAATACAGGAGCACCCGGCCGCCGTCGAAGGTGATCCGGGCGGCATAGTTGCCCCTGGGCAGCAGCACGTTGTTGCGGAAGGCCCGGTACTCCCCGGCCAGGCTGTCGCTGAACCAGTAGTGCACTTCCACGTCCTCGCGGATCGAGCCGATCAGGTAGAACATGCCGTCCATCGGCACCAGGCACGGGCACTCGATGTCGTCGTACATGCGCGGGAAGAACAGCGGCAGCTGCGTTTCGAATCCGCCGGGGGTGCGCCGCACCAGGCCCACGCAGCCGCGCCGGTTGACCATGCCTTCCCGGGTCCGGGCGCAGATGACCATCCAGGCCTGGCCGTCCACCGTGAACAGGTAGGGATCGCGGAACGACACCCAGCCCCGCGCCGCCTGCCCGGGCACCTCGTAGGAGTCGCCCTTGGGCAGCAGGGGCAGGTTCTGGATGTTCTCCTTGCGCCAGGACAGCAGGTCCCGGGACACGGCCCGGCCGATCCGCTGGACATACCCGTTCTCCGCCTGGTGCAGCCCGGTGTAGAACATCTCGTACAGATCCAGGGCGCGGTTGCGCGAGACGTGCATGGTCCACAGCATGTCGTCATCCCAGGCGCCCGGCTCGCCGGTGAAGATGGCGTTGCGGGTGCGTTCCCAGACCATGCCGTCATCGGAGACGGCATGGGCGATGTAGTCGTGGTTCGGCAGCACCAGATGGAAGAGGTGGTACTTCCGGCCCCGGCGGATCACGTCGATATCGCCGATTTCCCATTCCCGAAAGCCGCGCGAGGAATACATGGGCACCATCCCGAGGGATGGCAATCTTAACGCTCTTACTCGCGGCCGGGCACCCGTTCCGCCAGGTATTCCGGGAAGGAAAAGGCGATGCCGTCATCCCGGAAATTCAACAGGATGGCCAGGTTGATCGCCTGCTGGACATCCATGTAGAGGTTGTAGTCCGGGTCGAGCACGTAGTAGACCACCTCGAACTTCAGGCCCAGGCTGCTGAATTCCTGGAAGTGCGCCCGGTCGAAGCGCACCTTCGGCTGCTGCTCGATGATCCGCTTGAGGTCCGCGGGGATGCGGGCCAGCCGCTCGGCCGGCGTGCGGTAGGAGAGGGCGAAGCCGAACACCACCCGGCGCTCCAGCATCCGCTTGAAATTCTGGATGCGGCTCTTGAGCAGGTCGCCGTTGGCCATGACGATCTGCTCGCCCGACAGGCTGCGGATCCGGGTGGTCTTGAGGCCAATGAACTGCACCGTGCCCAACGACTCCTGCACCTTGATGAAATCCCCGACCGCGAACGGCTCGTCCAGGGCGATGGACAGCGACGCGAACAGGTCGCCGAGGATGTTCTGCAGCGCCAGCGCCACCGCGATGCCGCCGATGCCCAGGCTGGCCAGCAGGGTGGTGATGTTGAAACCCAGGACATCCAGCGCCAGCAGCAGCAGCAGCGCGCCCAGGCCCAGGCGCAGGAGGAAGCCGGCGATCGCCGCCCGGCTGGCCCGGGTGCCCTGGTCGCCCAGGAACCGGCGGTCGATCCACAGGCCGATGGCCCAGTGGCCCCAGGCCGCCAGCTGCAGGATGAGGGCCAGGGGCGGCAGCAGGTCCAGGTAGCGGGCCGGCCTGGCCGGCAGCTCCAGCAGCTGGGACCCCAGGGCGAGGCTGAAGGCCAGGATGAACAGGAAGTGGGTGCGCGCCAGCAGGTTGGCCAGGCAGAGGTCCAGGAGGCCGTCGCTGCGGGTGGCGCGGGCCGCCAGGCGCGGCGCCAGCCTGCGCTGGACCAGCCGGGCCAGGGCGGTCAGCCCCGCCACCAGGGCCAGGGCGATGACCCAGCGCAGCACCGTGTTGCCCAGCACCATCTTGTTGATCAAAAGCATTTTCCAGATCTCCGGCGGGGCTGGGCGGGCGGAAAGCCCTTGCCAGGAAGCCGCGCCTGTGCCACGGTTATGCTACCGATGGAGGAGCGGTTCCCATCAGTAACCCGCAGGAGGGCGATGAGCCCGGTGAGGGCGGGCGAAAGGGGTGGATCGCCGAAGGGCAAGCGAATCATCAGCGCCTGCCTTGGACGTCAGGGAGAATACCCTGCGGCTGTCGCGGCGCCCAATCGCCGCGAAGTGCCTGAAGACGAAATCCTGGCCCCCTGTGGGTACATGGTGGGTTCAAAGGCTTCCCTCGCACCTGGAGGTCTTCGTGCTGCCCACCCCCGTTCCCGATCCGGCTTTGCAATGGCTGGCGGAGCTTTGCGCCCTTGATTCCAGCTCCGGCCGGGAAGCGGAGCTCCTGCCGGCGCTGCTGCCCGCGCTGCGCGCCCGGGGCGCCCAGGTGGACGTGCGCCAGGTGGCGCCCAACCGCTGCAATGTGCTCGCCACCTGGGGCGACCCGCGCGTCCTGTTCTCCACCCACCTGGACACCGTGCCGCCGTTCCTGCCGCCCAGGCTCGAAGGCGACACCCTGTTCGGCCGGGGCGCCTGCGACGCCAAGGGCCAGATGGTCGCCCAGCTGCTGGCCGTGGACCGGCTGCTGGCCGAAGGCCGCAGCGGTTTCGCCTGGCTGGGCGTGGCCGGGGAGGAGACCGACAGCCTGGGCGCCCAGGAAGCCCTGGGCTGGGCCGGCCGCTTCGCCCACTGCAAGGTGCTGATCAACGGCGAGCCGACCGAACTCAAGCTGGCCTCGGGCCAGCGCGGGGTGGAAAACCTGCTGCTCTCCTGCCGGGGCCGGGCCGCCCACGGCGGCAGCCCGGAGCTGGGCCACAGCGCCATCCTGGATCTGCTGGACTGGCTGGAAGGCATGCGCCGCCTGCCGCTGGCCCACGATCCCGAGCTGGGCGACGAAGTGTGGAACCTGGGCACCGTGCACGGCGGTTCGGCGGTGAACATCGTCGCCGACCAGGCCGAGGCCCTGCTCAACCTGCGCACCGTGCCCGGTTCGACCTTCCGCCAGACCCTGGCGGCGCTGCGGCCGGCCCAGGGCGACCTGCGCGTGGTGCTGGCCGACCCGCCCTGCCTCTACCCCCTCATCCCCGGCTTCCAGCGGGCGCCCATGCCGTTCGGCTCGGACGTGCCGCAGCTGCGCGGCCTCATTCCCGACGGCACCGTGGTGCTGGCCGGGCCGGGCAGCATCCGGGTGGCGCACACCGACCAGGAGCACCTGAGCCTGGCCGACCTGCGCGCCGGTGTTGAACTCAACCACAAGCTGGCCTTGCACTTTCTGTAAAAATGAAAACCCTTTGCCGATCACTCTAGGAGCGTTCCCATGTCCCGAATCCCTGTCACCGTCCTTGGCGCCACCGGCGTGGTAGGCCAGCGTTTCATCCGCCGCCTGGCCGGCCACCCGATGTTCGAAGTCACCCAGATCGCCGCCAGCGACCGCAGCGCCGGCAAGGCCTACCGGGACGCCTGCGAGTGGCGCCTGGACGGCGAACCCTACGCCGGCCTGGGCGACCAGATCCTGCTGGCCTCCGACCCCAGGGTGGCCATGAACCCCATCGTGTTCAGCGCCCTGGACAACGCCGCGGCCCAGGACATCGAACCGGCCTTCGCCCGGGCCGGAGCCTCGGTGTTCAGCAACGCGGCCTCCTTCCGCATGGACGAGGACGTGCCCCTGCTGGTGCCCGAGGTCAACCCCGGCCACCTGGAGCTGCTGCCCGGCCAGCGGGCCCGGCGCGGCTGGAGCGGCGCGATCCTGACCAACCCCAACTGCACCACCACCGTGCTGGTCATGGCCCTGGCGCCGCTGCACGCGGCGTTCGGCGTGGAGACGGTGCTCATGACCTCCATGCAGGCGACCAGCGGCGCCGGCTACCCGGGCGTGCCCAGCCTGGACATCCTGGGCAACGTGGTGCCCTACATCGGCGGCGAGGAGGCCAAGGTGGAGCGCGAAGTGGCCAAGCTGCTGGGACCCATGGCCGGCGGCCTGGCGGTGCCGGCCGAGATGGTGGTGTCGGCCCTCTGCTACCGGGTGCCGGTGCTGGAAGGCCACACCGAATCGGTCAGCGTGCGGCTCAAGGGCAACCCCTCGCCCGACGAGGTGCGCGCGGCCATGGCCGCCTGGAGCCCGCTGCCCCAGCAGCTCAAGCTGCCCAGCGCGCCGCCCTTCCCGATCCGCCTGCACACGGCCGAAAACCGGCCCCAGGTGCGCCGGGACGTGGAGGAGGACGGCGGCATGAGCGTCCACGTGGGCCGGGTCCGGCCCTGCCCGGTGCTCGGCATCAAGTTCACCCTGCTCGGCCACAACACCGAACGCGGCGCCGCCGGCGGCTCGGTGCTCAACGCCGAACTGGCCGTGGCCCAAGGGGTGCTGCGATGATCGTGATGAAATTCGGCGGCAGCTCCGTCGCCGACGCCGCCTGCATGCGCGAAGTCGCCGCCCTGGCCCTGGAGGCCCTGCCCCAGGCGCCGCTGGTGGTGCTGTCGGCCACCGCGAAAACCACCGACGCCCTGTTCGAGGCGGCAAAACGCGCCGAGGACGGCGACCTGGGCGCCGCCATGGCCGCGCACCGGAGCCTCATGCAGCGACACCGGGGCATCGCCCAGGACCTGTTCCCGGAAGGCCTGCCCGAAGCGCTGGACAACGCCCTGGTGGAACTGGGCGGGGAACTGGACCTGCTGCTCCGGGGCGTGGCCCTGCTGCGGGAACTCAGCCCGCGCAGCATGGACGCCATCGCCAGCATCGGCGAGCGCCTCTCCACCCGGATCCTGGCCGCCCACCTGGATGCCGCCTGGGTCGACGCCCGCACCGTGGTGCGCACCGACGACACCTTCGGCTGCGGCCAGCCCCAGTTCAAGGAGCTGGCGGCCCTGGCCGCCCAGCACCTGGCGCCGCTGCTGGCTCCCGGCAAGGCCGTCGTCACCCAGGGCTACATCGGCGCCACCGCCCGGGGCCTCACCACCACCCTGGGCCGCGGCGGCAGCGACTACAGCGCGGCCCTGTTCGGCGCGGCGCTGTCGGCCACCGACATCCAGATCTGGACCGACGTGGAAGGCGTGCTCACCTGCGATCCCCGGGTGGTGCCCGAGGCCCAGCCCATCGCCGAACTGAGCTTCGCCGAGGCGGCCGAACTGGCCGCGTTCGGCGCCAAGGTGCTGCACCCCGCCACCATCCAGCCCGCGGTGGAGGCCGGCATCCCGGTCACCGTGCGCCACACCCGGCGCCCCCACGGCCGCTTCACCACCATCACCGCCGAAGTGCACACCGGCCGGCCGATCACCGCCCTGGCCCAGCGCGGGCCGATCACCGTGCTCACCGTCACCTCGGCCAACATGCTCAACCAGAGCGGCTTCCTGGCCAGCCTGTTCCAGGTGTTCTCGCGCCACCGGATCAGCGTCGACCTGATCGCCACCGCCGAAGTGAGCGTGTCCCTCACCGTGGACGCCGACGCGCCCCTGGAGGCCCTGCTGGAGGACCTGAAGGTGTTCGCCACCGTGGGCGTCGCCACCGGGCGGGTGATCGTCGCCATCGTCGGCGAGCAGCTCAAGCTCACCCCCGGCGTGACCGGGCGCTGCTTCGGCGCCCTGCGCGAGATCAACATCGAAATGATCAGCATGGGCGCCAACGAGATCAACCTGAGCTTCGTGGTGCGCCAGGAGGACGCCCACGCCGCGCTGCGCGCGCTGCACGCCGCCCTGATCGAAGGGAGCCCGTCATGAGCGCGGAGCAGGAGCGCAGGCCCGCCCCGAAGGGGTCAAGCCCAGGAGGTGCGAGATGAAGGTCGGCATCTTCGGCCGGGGCCGGCTCGGCTCCGCCATCGCCCAGGAGGTCGCCGCCGCCGGCGACCTGGAGCTGGTCTGGCACATCGACCAGGGCGAAGCGCCGGGGCAGGGCGCGCAACTGGCCTTCGACGCCAGCGCCGCCGGGGCCGTATCCGAACACCTGGACTGGGCCCTGGCCACCGGCACCGATCTGGTGATCGGCGTCACCGGCTGGACCCTGCCCGATCTGGAAGCCCGGATCCAGGGCCGCATCGCTGTGCTCACTTCGCCCAACTTCAGCCTGGCGGTGGCGCTCATGGCCCGGCTGTCCCAGGTGCTGGGCCGGTTCGCCGCCCTCGACCCCGACCTCGATCCGTACGTCACCGACCACCACCACAGGCTGAAGGCCGATGCCCCCAGCGGCACCGCCAAGCGGCTGGCCGCGGCGGTCATGGCCGGCTGCCCGCGCAAGACCGCCTGGACCATGGGCACCCCCGCCAGCCACGAGCTGAGCGTATCCGTGCTGCGCGCCGGCGCCGAATTCGGCACCCACACCGTGGGCCTGGACGGCCCGGCCGAGGTGCTGGAACTCACCCACCGCGCCCGCTCCCGGGCCGTGTTCGCCCGGGGGGCGCTGCTGGCGGCGCGCTGGGTGCGCGGCCGCAAGGGCCTGTTCAGCTTCGACCAGGTCGCAAAGGAAACCCTCGACCCCTTGTTCCAAATCGGAGATCCGTCATGAACCTGTTCACCGGTCTGTCCGTGGCCCTGGCCACCCCCTTCACCCCCGACTTCGCCGTGGACCTGCCCGCCTTCCGCAAGGTGGTGCGCTATGTGGTCGCCGGCGGCGTCGACAACCTGGTCGTGCTGGGCTCCACCGGCGAAGCGGCCACCATCCTGGAAGCCGAGCGGGACGCCCTGATCAGCGCCTGCCTGGAAGAGGCCGGCAGCTGCCCCGTGGTGGTCGGCACCGGCTCCAATGCCACGGCACAAGCCGCCGCCTGGACGCGCCGGGCCCAGGAGCTGGGCGCCCAGGGCGCCCTGGTGGTGACCCCCTACTACAACAAGCCCACCCCGGGCGGCCTGGTGGCCCACTACCAGGCCGTGACCCAGGCCGCCCCCGGCCTGCCGGTGATCATCTACAACGTGCCCGGGCGCACCGGCCTCAACCTGCTGCCGGCGACCCTGGCCAAGCTGTGGGAGAACCCGCAGCTGGTGGCGGTGAAGGAATCCAGCGGCAACCTGCAGCAGATCGGCGAAGTGGCGCGCACCCTGCCCCTGGGCAAGACGCTGCTGGCCGGCGACGACAACCTGGCGCTGGCCTCCATCGCCGTCGGCGCCTCGGGCCTGGTGAGCGTGCTGGGCAATGTCCTGCCCCGGCAGACCAAGCAGCTGGTGGACCTGGCCCTGGCCGGCGAGCGCAGCGACGCCATCGCCCTGCACCAGGCCCTTCTGCCGCTCATGGACGCCCTGTTCCTGGAAAGCAACCCCATCCCCACCAAGGCCGCGCTGGCCATCAAGGGGCTGTGCGGCGACACCCTGCGGCTGCCCCTGGTGGCCGCCAGCGCCGCCACCCGGGCCCGGCTGGCCGAGCTGCTGGCGACCAGCATCGAGGTGGGCTGATGGACCTCCAAGCCTTCTACCAGCGCGAGCTGGCTTTGATCCTGGCCGACCCGGCCCTGCCCGAAGCCCACGCCGCCCTGCTCCAGGCCCTGGAACGGGGCACCGCCCGCGCCGCCGAACGCGGAGCCGACGGCGCCTGGCATGCCAACTTCTGGGTGAAGACCGCCATCCTCGCCGGCTTCCGCTCCACCGGCACCGCCCTGATGCCCGGCTGGCCCAGCCCGGCCTTCGACCGCACCGCCTTCCCGCCGCGCGGCTTCGAGCTGGCCGACGGCGTGCGCCTGGTGCCCGGCGGCAGCTCGGTGCGCCGGGGCGCCTACGTCGCCCCCGGCGTGGTGATCATGCCGCCAGCCTACATCAACGTGGGCGCCTTCGTCGACGAAGGCACCATGGTGGACAGCCACGCCCTGGTGGGATCCTGCGCCCAGATCGGCAAGCGGGTGCACCTGTCCGCCGCGGCCCAGGTGGGCGGCGTGCTGGAACCGGCCGGCGCCCTGCCGGTGGTGGTGGAGGACGACGCCTTCGTGGGCGGCCTGTGCGGCCTGTTCGAGGGGGTGATCGTGCGCCGGCGGGCCGTGCTGGCCCCGGGCGTGGTGCTCTCCGCCTCCACCCGGATCTACGACCTGGTCAATGGCCGCGAACTCACCCGGGAAGTGCCCGAAGGCGCCGTGGTGGTGCCCGGCGCCCGGCCGGCCTCGGGCGCCTATGCCCAGGCCGCTGGGCTGTCCCTGGCCGCCCCCTGCATCGTCAAGTACCGGGACGGCGGCACCGACGCCGCCACCACCCTCGAGGAGGCCCTGCGTTGAGCGCGAAGCGGGAGCGGAGCGCCATGGGCCGCGGGCCCACCCCGAAGGGGGCCTGCACAGGAGGTGAGCGATGAACCCCGCCGCCCGGTTGCGCGAGCTGCGCCCCAGTCCGATCCGCGCGCTCAGTGAAGGGGCTCCCGCGGACGCCGTGCCCATGGGCCTGGGCGAACCCGGCTGGGCGCTGCCGGAACCGGCCCAAAGGGCCCTGGCCCGGCAGGAGGGCCCGTGCGCCTACGGGCCCAACGCCGGCCTGCCCGCGCTGCGCGAAGCGGTGGCGGCCCTGCACGGTGCCACGACCGACCAGGTGATGCTCGGCTGCGGCAGCCAGGGCGTGCTCTACGCCCTGTTCCAGGCCTGGTGCGAGCCGGGCAGCGCCGTGCTGGTGCCCGATCCCGGCTTCCTGGCCTACCCCGCCCTGGCCCGGCTGGCGGGCGCCGACCCGGTGGGCTACCCCCTGGCCGCCGACTTCAGCCTGGATCCGGCCGCCTTCCGGGCGGTGCTCGATCGCACCCCCGCGGCCCGGCTGGCGGTGGTGAACCACCCGGGCAACCCCACCGGCAGCGCCTCGGCCCAGGCCCTGGGCGAAGTGGCGCAAGCCTGCGCCGCCCGCGGCATCCTGCTGCTGTCGGACGAAGTCTACCGGGAGCTGTGCCTGGGCGAGCGCGCCCCCTCCCTGCGGGACGTGAGCGACACCGGGCTGGTGCTCAGCTCGGTGAGCAAGGCCTGGGGCGCCCCTGGGCTGCGGGTGGGCTGGGCCGTGGGCGATCCGGCCTGGCTCGCCCCGGCGCGCCTGGTGCACGCCTACATGGTGACCGCCCCGGCCCGTCCCGCCCAGCTGGCCGCCCAGGCCCTGCTGGAAGCCTCCCCCGCCGTGCTGCTCGAGGCCCGCGCCCACCTCAAGCTGCGCTGGGAGGCCTTCGCCGAGGCCTACAGCGCCGAATTCGGCGCCAGCCCGCGGCGCGCCTCCGGCGGCTTCTACCACTGGCAGCCGCTGCCCGCCGCAGCACTAACCGACCCCATGGCCTTCTGCCTGCGCCTGCGCGACCAGGGCGGCGTGGTGGTGGTTCCGGGCATGGCCTTCGGCCCGGGCGGCCGCGGGCACATCCGGCTCAGCTACGCGGGCGATCCCGGCCAGATCCGGGAAGGCGTGCACCGGCTGGCCCCCTTCTGGAGTGAGCCATGAGCCTGTTCGCCTTCACCGAGGAAGCCTGCGCCGACCTGGCCAAGATCCACGGCACGCCCGTGTTCGCCTACAGCCTGGGCGTCGCTCGCGGCCAGTGGCAGCGCCTGCGCAAGGCCCTGCCCGAGCGGGCGCGGCTGGCCTTCGCGGTCAAGGCCAATCCCCATCCCACCCTGCTGGACGCCTTCGCCGAGCTGGGGTCCTGCTTCGATTGCGCCTCCGGCGGCGAGCTGACCCGGGTGCACGCCCTGGGCATCGGCCCCGGGCGGACCTTCTACACCGGCCCCGGCAAGCGCACCGAGGAACTGGCCCTGGCCCTGGCCCACGGCGTGCGGGTCCAGGCCGACGGCTGGGAGGACCTGGAGCGGCTGGAAGCCCTGACGCCGGGTCCCGTTCCGGTGAACCTGCGGGTCCATCCCATGGCCGGGATCCAGGAGCAGAACCGGATCATCGGCGGCACCGGCCCGTCCGCCTTCGGCGTGGACGAGGAACAGCTGCCGGCCTTCATGGAGCGGGCCGCCGGCCTGCGCAAGGTGGCCATCCGCGGCCTGCATGTGTTCGCCGCCAGCAACGAGCGCAGCGCCGAGCGCCTGCTGGCCACCCACGGCCATGTGCTGGACCTGGCCCGGCGCCTGCACGAGCGCTACGGCCTCGATCTGGAGCAGATCGATCTGGGCGGCGGCCTGGGCGTGCCCTATGCCGGGACCGAGGCGCCCCTGGACGTGGAGGCCCTGGGCCGCGGCCTGTCCGCGCTGCTGGCCGCCCACCCCTGGTTCACCGGCACCCTGGTGCTGGAGCCCGGCCGGTTCCTGGCGGCCCCTTGCGGCGTCTACCTGTCCCGGGTGGTGCGGGTGAAGGAGAGCCGCGGCGTGCGCTTCGCCATCCTGGAGGCCGGGGTGAACCACCTCCTGCGCCCGCTGCTCACCGGCCAGCCGTTCCCGGTGCGCGCCATCGGCGCCGCCGGCCCGCTGCGCCCGGCCACCCTGGCCGGGCCGCTCTGCACCAGCCTGGACCGGCTGGGCGAGGTGCAACTGCCGGAACTGCGCCCCGGCACGCTGCTGGCGTTCGGCAGCGTGGGCGCCTACGGGTTCACTGAAGCCATGACGCCGTTCCTGAGCCATCCGGCGCCTGCGGAGATCTGGGTGCCCTAGGATTTCCATACAAGCATGTCTGCTTTGGAAAGAATCCATTCCAAAAATTCGCTTTTTTGCACCTAAGTGGGATAACTATACTTCATTGCAACCACTGAAAGGAACGAAGGGGTTCATAGGCATCCTTCCCGATATCCATCTGTACTTGCCCTTGAACTGGAACCCGAAAGCATAGGCTCGGTCTGGCAGAGCAAAAGCCCGGCCCTGGAGAGGTTCTGGTCAAACCGAAGCGACCTTGACCGCACTCCGGGAAAGCCACGGCCAGCGCCAGGAGCAGGGAAGGTCTGCACGGAGTCCGCCGAAGCCTTCGGCCGGTCCAGGGAGAAGCCATTTCAGTCCGTTGAGTTGCCCCATGCGGAGGTCAAGATGAAATCCTTCAAAGTTGCTGTGGTCGGCGCCCTGGGAGCCGTCGGCGCCGAGATGATCAGGACCCTTGAACAGAGGGCTTTCCCAGTCTCCGAACTCCTGCCCCTCGATGTGGAATCCAAGGCCGGCAGCACGGTCATGTTCAGGGGAACCGCGGTCGCCGTGCGCCCGACAGCGGCAGGCTGTTTCAAGGGTGTCGCTATCGCGCTGTTCTCGGCCGGCGCGGAAGCGAGCCTGGCCTTTGCCCCCGTGGCCGCGGCCGAAGGGGCGGTGGTCATCGACAATTCCTCGGCCTGGCGCATGGACCCCACCGTCCCCCTGGTGGTCCCGGAGGTCAATCCCGAGGCGTTGCAATACCATGAGGGTATTATCGCCAATCCCAACTGTTCCACCATCCAGATGCTGGTGGCGGTCAAGCCGATCCATGACGCCTACCGGATCAAGCGGATCGTCGTATCGACCTACCAGGCCGTCTCGGGCACGGGCGGCCCGGCCATCGAGGAACTCGCCGCCCAGGCCCGCGCCTTTGCCCAGGGTGCCGAGATCAAAGCCTCGGTCTACCCGCGGCAGATCCTGTTCAACGCCCTTCCCCACATCGACACCTTCCTGCCCAACGGCTACACCAAGGAAGAGATGAAGATGGTGAACGAAACCCAGAAGATCATGGAACCATCCATCCAGGTCTGTCCGACGGCCGTGCGGGTCCCGGTGTTCCGCGGCCATTCGGAAGCAATTAACGTCCAGACGGTGCAGCCTTTCACCCTCCGCGCCGTCCGTGAACGGCTGGAGCGGGCTCCCGGCATCCGGGTCATGGACGACCCGGAGCGAGGGATCTACCCCACGGCCCTGGACGCGGATGGGCAGGATGCCGTCTTCATCGGCAGGCTGCGCCTCGACCCGACCGTGCCCAACGGGCTCAACCTCTGGGTCGTTTCCGACAACCTGAGGAAAGGCGCTGCCCTCAATGCGGTCCAGATCGCGGAAACCCTGATCGAAAGGGGTCTTCTTGGAAGGAGGGTCTGATGGCTCTCATCATCCAGAAATTCGGAGGCACCTCCCTGGCGGACACCAAGGCCAGGAAGCATCTGCTGGCCAAGGTCCGGCAGACCAGGGACCATGGGGACCTCCCCGTGCTGGTGGTTTCGGCCATGGGAAGGCGGGGCGCTCCCTACGCGACCGATACGCTGCTCGAGCTTCTACGGGATGTCGATCCCAAGCCTGACAGCATGATCAGCGATCTTCTGGTATCGTGCGGCGAGACCATCTCGGCCTGCCTGATCGCCACGCTGCTCAGGAGGGAAGGCATCCCGGCCGTGCCGATGACGGCCTACACAGCCCGCATCACGGCCGATGGGCCCTTCGGCGACGCGGTCCCCACCGGCGTCGATGCGGAGGCGATCCTGAACCGGCTTGGCGCCGGATCGGTTCCGGTCATCACCGGCTTTCAGGCGGTGGACCGGGCCAGCAACATCATCACCCTCGGCCGGGGCGGCAGCGACACCAGCGCGGTGGCCATCGGGGCAGCTCTCAGGGCCGATTTCGTCGACATCTTCACCGACGTTCCTGGGGTCGCCAAGGCTGATCCGCGCCTGATCGAGGACGCGGAGTACATGGCATTCCTGGATTACGGCTCCATGTTCCGCCTGGCGAAGTACGGGGCCAGGGTCCTGCACGACCGGTCGGCCCAGTTGGCGGAAGCGACCGGCATGCTGATCCGGGTCCGATCCACCTTCAGCGACGGAGAGGGAACCCTGATCGGCCCGGAGGGCCTGACCTCCGGAGGGTTGAAACACCGGCCCGCATCGGATTTTGTCGGCCTGGCGTCGCTCCTGGGCCGGGACGGTTCCCGGGCCGTCACCGCGGTATTCGCCAAGGGGAGAGGCCGGGATGGCATCCCGGCAGCGCTGCAGGCCGCCAGCAGCTTCAAGGCCGGACGGGACCCGCTCGATGATCCGGACGCCGTGACTTTCCGCTGCAGCCAGGAGGACTACCCGGCACTGGGGCGGGCTCTGTATACCGCCCTGGGCCACAGCCACGCCATTCCCTGATCCCGAAAGATCGGATGACGCCCCCCGAATGACCCAAAGGGTGGCTGAAGGACAGTTAATGTTAGAAAAACAACCAACGGAGGGGGAATGTTCTGGCAACAAGTGATAAACGGCTTGACCCTGGGCGGCGTCTACGCCCTGGTCGCCATTGGCTACACCCTGGTCTACGGTGTGCTCGGCATGATCAATTTCGCCCACGGTTCCATCTATACCCTGGGCGCCTACCTGGCCTTCACCGGCGTGGTGATGCTGCACCTGCCCTTCCCCCTGGCTTTTCTCTTCGCCCTGATCGTGACCGCGGTGGCCGGCATCGTGGTGGAGCGGGTGGGCTACTTCCCCCTGCGCAACGCTTCGGTGGACACCCAAGTCATCTGCATCTTCGGCCTGTCCATCGTGCTGGACAACACCATCATGCTGATCTGGGGCTCACCGGCCAGGGCCTTTCCGATGGATCTCTTCCCCACCAATTTCGAGGTCATGGGACTGGTGGTTTCTCCGGTCCAGATCATCATCATCGCTTTCGCCATCGTCACCATGGGCCTGCTCTACCTTCTGGTGTTCCGGACCAAGCCGGGCCTGGCGATGCGGGCGGTCGCCCTGAACCCCGAGGCGGCCAACCTGATGGGGATCAACATCGGCCGGCTGCGCCTGGAAACCTTCGTCCTGAGCGCGGCCCTGGCCGCCTCGGCCGGGTCCCTCATCGGCGTCTACTACAAGATCATTTCCTACAACGTGGGCCTCAACATCGTCATCAAGGCGTTCGTGGTTTCCATCCTGGGCGGGATCGGCAACATCGGCGGAGCCATGGTCGGCGGCCTGGTGCTGGGACAGGTCGAGGCCCTGGGCGCGGCCTACGTGTCCACGGGGTACAAGGACGCCTTCGCCTATATCGTCATGATCCTGGTGCTCATGCTGCGGCCGAATGGAATTCTGGGCGTTTACACCAGGGAAAAGGTGTAGGAGGCGATGATGCAGGTGGAACAAACAGCGTTTCCAGGCTTGCTGCGATTCCAAAGCAAGCGGAGCCGAAACACAGTGATGGGATTCCTGGCGCTTGCCCTGGTATTTCCCCTGGTGATTCGCGGCGATTACCCGGTCCATATCGCCAATTTCGTCCTCTACAACATGATCCTGGCGGTAAGCCTGGACATCTTGGCCGGGTTCCTGGGCGAGATCAGTTTCGGGCACGCAGGGTTCATCGCCATCGGCGCCTACACCACGGCCATCCTGATGACACGGGTGCTTCCCGATGTCTGGTACGGCTTCTGGGTCGCCCTTCCCATCGGGGGGGTCCTGGCCGCCCTGGCAGGGGTCGTCGTGGGATTTCCCGCCCTGCGCATCAGCGGCCAGTACTTCTTCATGGTGACCATGGGCTTTGGTGAAATCATCCGGTTCGTGCTGCTGAACGCGTCGGGCGTCACGAATGGGGCCATGGGCATCACCGCGATCCCGACGCCGAGCATCGGCAGTTTCGTGTTCACCGAGCGTTGGCACTTCTACTATCTGTTCCTGGCCATCCTCCTCCTGACCTTGATCCCCATCGTGTTCCTGCGCAGGTCCTACATCGGCCGGGCCTGGATCGCCATCCGGGAGGATCCGGTCGCGGCCGAGGCCATGGGCATCCGGCTGACGACCTACAAAGTGGCGGCATTCGCCATCTCCGCATTCTTCGCCGGAATCGGCGGCGGGCTGCTGGGAATCTACCTGAACTTCCTCCATCCCAGCAATTTCCTGGCCACTGAAAGCATCCTGATCCTGACCATGGTCCTGCTGGGCGGGTCGGGACTGATCTACGGGGCCCTGCTCGGTGCGGCGATCATGACCGGGCTGGGCGAAGTGCTCAGGCCTCTGGGCGACACCAGGATGCTCTTCATCGGCGCAATGATGATGCTCCTGATGATCCTCAGGCCCCGCGGCATCCTGGGCAAATAGGCGCCTTGATGGAAACCGGGCTGACAACTGAATTCATACCCCAGAGGGAAAAAAGGATGACCACTATTGCCGAGCAACGTTCCATGGCGGGCCTCGAGGAGGCGGCCCCCGAACCCCTCCTCCGGGGAAGCGGAATCACAGTCCGGTTCGGCGGCTTGACTGCAGTGGACCATGTGGATTTCAGTATCGCCCCGGGGACGATCATGGGGCTCATCGGACCTAATGGCGCCGGAAAGACCACCCTGTTCAACGCCATCTCCGCCCAGGTCAAATTGAGTGAAGGGAAGGTGGTGTTGAACGGGAGCAAGGGCCTGGTGGATTGCACCGGCCTGCACACCTACCAGATCACCAAAGCCGGCATCGGGCGGACTTTCCAGAACACCCGGATCTTCAAGCGCATGACCGTGCTGGAGAACGTGCTGGTGGGAAGCCATTGGCGCTTCCACCGGTCGGTCTTTTCCGTGATGCTGGGGACCCTCGGCTACCGGCGGGAAGAACGGCAAAGAATCGCCGAGGCCGAGGATCTGCTCGAACTGGTGGGACTTTCCAGCTTTGCCAAGGAACAGGCCAAGAGTCTTCCCTACGGACTCCAGCGGCGCCTGGAGATCGCCAGGGCCCTGGCGGCGTCCCCCACGCTCCTGATGGTCGATGAACCGAGCGCGGGCATGAACGATCAGGAAACGGCCGAACTGGTCGAGTTTCTGCACCAGGTGCGCGAACAGTTCCATCTGACCATCTTCCTGATTGAGCACGACATGAAATTCGTCATGTCGTTATCGAACCGGATCATGGTGCTCAACAGCGGCCGCAAGATCGCCGAGGGCACTCCGAGCGAGATCCAGGCCAATCCGGAAGTCATTGAAGCCTATTTGGGCAGGGATGGCCAACATGCTTGAAATTCGCGGCCTCGTCGCCGGGTACACGGAACGTCCGGTCCTGAAATCATTGGATTTCCATGTGGGGGATGGTGAGGTGGTCGCGGTCCTCGGCGCCAATGGAGCCGGCAAGTCCACCCTGCTGCGGACCCTATCCGGCCTCCTGCGGGCCAAGAAGGGGAGCATCCAGTGGGACGGCCGGGAGTTGGTCCGGATGCCCCCCCACCAGATCGTCGCCAGCGGAATCTCCATGGTCCCGGAGGGAAGGCAGGTGTTCTCAAGGCTCACCACCATGGAGAACCTCCGCCTGGGGGCCTACCTCGTGGAGGACAAGGATCAGATCAAGGAAGGCCTGGAACGCGTGTTCGAATTGTTCCCGAGGCTCAAGGAACGGATCAGCCAGTCCGCCGGTTCCCTCAGCGGGGGAGAGCAGCAGATGCTGGCGATGGGGCGCGCGCTCATGAGCCGCCCCAAGCTGCTCCTCCTGGACGAGCCTTCCATGGGGTTGGCACCGCTCCTGGTGGCACACATCTACCACATCGTTTCCACCATCAACCAGCAGGGCACCGCCGTGCTCCTGGTGGAACAGAACGCCCACATGGCCTTGAGCGTGGCCCAGCACGCCTACGTCATGGAGACGGGAACCATCGTTCTGGACGGAACCGCCGCCGAGCTGCAACGTGACGACCGGGTCCGCAAGGCCTACTTGGGCGAATCCTGAACCTGTGAAAGGTTGTGAGAAAGGAGGCGAACAAACGATACGTACCCGTGTTTTCCCATAACCGCAGTCAACCATGTGCAATTGTCCAAAACCGAGCAGAGGAGCTCCATGCTTACCAAACTACTTACCACCGTTACCGGCGTGGCCCTTGCCCTCGCCGTATCCACGTCCAGTTTTGCCCAGCAGACCATCAAGATCGCCGTGGCCGGCCCCATGACCGGGGACTATGCCAACTGGGGCAACATGACCTACCGCGGAGTCGAGATGGCCATAGAGGACCTCAACGCCAAGGGCGGCGCACTGGGCCGGAAGTTCGAGTTCGTCAAGTTCGACGACAAGGGCGATTCCATTGAAGCCGCCAATGTGGCCCAGCGGATCGTAAGTGACAAGGAAATCGTCGCGGTCATCGGACATGTGTTCAGCTCCTGCACCTTGGCCGCCGGTCCCATCTATTCCCGAGGCAAGGTCCCGGAGATCGCGGTGGCCTCCTCAAGCAAGAAGGTCCTGCCAAGCGGAAACTATGTGTTCCGGATCAACCTGGGCGACGAAAAGGCCGGCGTCGACATGGCCGCCTACACCGTGAACAAGATGAAGGCCAAGAGGATCGCCGTGATCATGGAACAGAGCGACTACTCCGAAGGCCTGGTTTCGGCATTCCAGGCCAAGGCCGAGTCGATGGGCGCGTCGATCATCACCAAACAGAAGTTCGTCAGCGGCCAGGACCGGGATTTCAACGTGATCCTCACGTCGGTCAAGAATCTCAAGCCGGACCTCATCCTGTTGTCCGCATTCTCCCCCGACGCTGCCTTGATCGCCCAGCAGGCAAGGAATCTCGGGATCAAGACCCAGCTGGAGGTTCCGGACGCGGCGTGCGATGCGGACTTCCTCAAGCTGGCCGGGGTGTCCGGTGAAGGCGTCCTGGGGTTCAACTACTTCGATACCTCATCCAAGGACCCGAGGATCCAGAAACTGGCGAAGCGTTACCAGACCAATTACCACGAAGAACTCGGACACTTCACGCCCTTTGCCTACGATGCGATGCTCGCGCTGGTTCAGGCCATCAAGCTCGGCGGAAAAGCAGATCGGGCCTCGATCTATGCCAACCTTCCCAACGCCAATATCCCTGACGGCCTGACCGGCAAAATCTCGTTCCAGAACCGCGAACGGGCAGTGAGCTACAGCGCCGTCCACCTGTTCAAGAACGGCCAGTGGGAGTCGCTGGGATTGACCAACTAGCTCGACGGATGTCCTTCAGCAAGGAGGAACGCAATGGCCGACTCCACCATCCTGTTCGGCGACCGCCACGCCAGGAAGCGGATCTCCCTGTTGGGCGTCCCCTATGACAGTGCCGTCTCCATCGGCCGGCCCGGTGCGCGCTACGCTCCGGAACGGATCCGGGCCGCGCTCCGATGGAACCTGATGCGGGTAAGGGACGGAGCTTTCTTTGACGTGGAGGGGCGCCGGATCGTCAGCCTGAAAGAGCATGCCATAGAAGACTGGGGTGACTGTCCGGTGTTCGGCGATGACCACCCGGCCACCCTGGAGCACGCTCGCCAGCGCATGGCGGAGATCCTCGCCACCGGCGCCTTTGCCATCGCATTGGGCGGTGACCACGCAGTGACCATTCCCTTGGCCCAGGCGTTCCACGAGACCCACGACGGCCCTCTTGGCATCATCCACGTGGACGCCCACCTCGACCTGGTGGATGAAAACCCGCGACAGGGCCGCCTGTCCGGGTCGAGCCCCATGCGCCGCTCCCTGGAACTGGGCCGGTTCAGGCCCCAGAATCTCGTGCAGGTTGGGGTTCGGGGCTTCAACTACCCGGATCAGTATGAATACATCACTAGCCAGGGTATCCAGCATATAACGGCCGGCGAAGTGCATGAGATGGGCGGTGCGGCGGCCGCGCAGCGGGCCATCGAGATCGCTTCCGCCGGAGGCGCCAAAGTCTACCTCTCCTTCGACATGGATTCGATGGACTACGCCTTCGCCCCCGGGACCGGCGCCGACGAGGCCGGCGGCCTCACCACCGGTGAAATCCTCCCCTTCTTCCGCACCGTGGCACCCAAGGTCAATGCCATGGACATCGTCGAAGTGAACCCCATGACCGATCAACAGGACGCCACCAGCGGCCTGGCTGCCCAGATCATCTTTACCGCCATCGCGGCCAGGGTTGCCCAGGGCGTATAAGCCTCGGCTTGGCGCCGTGCCTGGGTGGAGCGTCTTTTCAATCATGACAAATGAGGTCATCATGACAAACCCAACTGTTGCTTCCGTGAAACGGGCCCAGCCACCCACCGTGCACCTGGCCTTCGAGCGCGGCGAGTTCGATTCCCGCATCCAGAAGGCGCGCCAGGCCATGGCCAGCGCCGGCATCGATATCCTGATCGTGACCGATCCGACCAACATGGGCTGGCTGACCGGCTATGACGGCTGGTCGTTCTACGTGCACCAGTGCGTCCTGCTGCCGATGGAAGGCGAACCCGTGTGGTTCGGCCGGGAAATGGACACCCATGGCGCGCTCCGGACGGCGTTCATGCGGCCCGAGAACATCGTCGGCTACCCTGACATCTACGTGCAGTCGCGGGAACGGCACCCGATGGACTACCTCTCCACCGAAGTGATCCAGGCGCGCGGCTGGAGCCAGGCCCGGCTCGGCGTCGAAATGGACAACTACTACTTCAGCGCGGCGGCGTTCGCCTCGCTCCAGCAGCACCTGCCCGGCGCGACCTGGGTCGACGCCACAGCCCTCGTCAATTGGCAGCGGGCCATCAAGTCGCCCCGGGAAATCGAGTACATGCGCATGGCCGGCAGGATCGTCGAGAAGATGCACGCCCGGATCGTGGAGAAGATCGAGCCGGGAATGCGCAAGAGCGATCTCGTCGCCGAGATCTATTCCGCCGCCATCACCGGCGTGGACGGCCAGGGGGGCGACTACCCGGCCATCGTGCCCCTGTTGCCCACCGGTGAGGCCGCCGCAGCCCCGCACCTCACCTGGGACAATTCTAAATTCGAGCGGGACGCCGGGACGTTCTTCGAAATCGCCGGATGCTACAAGCGGTATCACTGCCCACAGGCACGAACGGTCTACCTCGGCCGGCCCCCCCAACATTTCCTCGAAGCCGAGAAGGTGGTCCTGGACGGCATCGACGCCGGCCTGGCCGCGGCCAAGCCGGGGAATCACTGCGAGGACATCGCCCATGCGTTCCTCGGCGTGATGCGCCGGGCCGGCTTCGACTATGACTGCCGCTGCGGCTATCCGATCGGCGCCAGCTATCCCCCGGATTGGGGCGAGCGCACCATGAGCCTGCGGGCCGGGGACAAGTCCGTCCTCAAGCCCGGGATGACGTTCCATTTCATGCCGGGCCTCTGGATGGATTCCTGGGCGCTGGAGATCACCGAAAGCATCCTGATCACCGAAACCGGCGTGGAGACGTTCTGCCGCACGCCGCGAAAACTGTTCGTGAAAGTGTGATCAACCCGCACAAATAAGGAACGTTCCGTGACCACAGAACGAATCAAAGAACTGTCCCAGAAATACCGTCAGGAGGTGGTGGGCCTCAGGCGCAAGATCCACATGCACCCGGAACTGGCTTATGAGGAACTTGATACTTCGCGGCTCATCAGGGATACCCTCACCGCGCTCGGCATCGAGTTCGTGTCCGGCATGGCCAGGACAGGCGTGGTGGGCCTCATCAAGGGCAAGGGGCCCGGCAAGACCGTCATGCTGCGGGCAGACATGGATGCCCTGCCGATCCAGGAAAATACGCATCTTGAATACCAGTCGAAAAGCAACGGCCGGATGCATGCCTGCGGCCACGATGGCCACGTGGCCGGGCTGTTGGGCGCCGCCATGATCCTGAATGATCTTCGAAGCCAGTTCAACGGCAATGTCAAACTCGTCTTCCAGCCCGCGGAAGAGGTCACGAACGGCGGGGCCGCCCAGATGATCAGGGAGGGCGTTCTCGACCAGCCTCAGGTCGATGCGGTGTTCGGGTGCCACCTGTGGGGCGAAGTGAAGGAGGGGATGGTTCACCTCTGCCCAGGCCCATTGATGGCCGCATCGCTTGATTTCAAATTCACCATCATCGGGAGGGGCGGGCATGGAGCCATGCCCCATCTCGCCGCGGACCCGATCATGATGGGCGCCCAGGCCATCAATTTCATGCAGAGCATCATCAGCAGGCGCACCAATCCCATGGAAACCGCGGTTCTCTCCATTGGTTACATCCACGGCGGAGAAACCGAGAACATCATTCCCGAACAGATGGAAGCCAAAGGGATGGTGCGAACCTTCAATGAACAGTTGAGTGACAACATCAAGAGCGAGATCGAGAACATTCTGTGGGCCGTCACGCAATCCCAGAAAGCCAGCTACAAGTTCGAATTCAAGGAATCCTCTCCTTCGGTCGTCAATGACCCGAGGTTGACCGAGCTGGTGGCCAAATCGTTCGGGAAAATCGTGGGGCCAAGCCAGGTCAATGCCACGTGCAAACAGACCATGGCAAGCGAGGACTTCGCCTTCTACAGCCATAAGGTCCCATCCGTGTTCGCCCTCATCGGCATCGCCAAGGACGAATGCGACCCGGTCCTGCATCACCATCCCAAGTTCCAATGGGACGATAAGATCCTCGTGGTGATTTCCGAAGGAATGGCTCAGATCGCCATGGATTTTTTAAATGGTCCATGAGGTCGATGGCAAATCAGACTTGTTCCAGGCCTTCCTCGGCGAGCCTGGCCTTCAGCCAAACGCGGAATCGATTCAATAACTTATTATTCTTATTCCCCTCGGTAAAGACCAGATAGTACCCGAAAGTGTTTTGCTGGCTGTAATTCAGCACCTGGACCAGTTCGCCGGATCGGAGTTGTTCGACGATGAAGCACCTGGGAATCAAGGCCAGTCCCAGGCCTACGCAAACTCCCCGGATCAACACGGAATAGAAGTCCCACTTAATAATATGGTCAATGCTTTCAGGTTTTATTTTGAGCGCTTCAAATGCTTGCGGCCAAGCCGACGTGACTTCGGAGTGTTCGATCAAGGAGAAGTTGGCGAGATCGGCTGCGGAACGGATCGGTGGTTTCCTGTCCAGCAGCGTCTTGCCCGCCACCAGGACCAGTTCTTTCCCACAGAGATAATCAGCGATGCAACCCGGCCAATCTCCTGCCCCAAAGCAGATGTAGCCATCGTACATATACGGGAAAGTCTCATCCTGCTGCACCATCGGGTAGATGGAGAACTGGATCTTCCCGGTCAAGTTGGAATCCGAGAATTCGGAGTAGCGCGAAAGCAGCCATCGTTCCGCGAACGTGGGCAGGACCTGGACCTGCAGGATCTCCGATTGGCGTTTCTGGCGGGCCACTTTCACTCCGCCCTCGGTCAGCTTGGCCAAGGCGACCTTGGTGCAGTCCAGGTAAATCTGGCCCGCTTCGGTGAGGGTCAAGCCGAATTTGCCCCGTGAGAACAGCTCGACGCCAAGGCAGTTCTCCAAGGATTGCAACTGCTTGCTCACGGCGCTGGTCGTCAGGCACAACTCCTGGGCCGCGTGGGCGCAATTCAGGTAGCGAGCCGCCGACTCGAAAGCCCTGAGTGCCTGGGTTGAGGGGATTTGGGTTCGGATCATGGTGCCTCGATAACCCTGTCGGCGACCTGCAACTTGGAACTTTTTGATTGGTTTCTGAATTCTATCTCCACTCTCCCCGCGCGGCAAGCCCATTCCCGCGGAGCAGCCTTGGAAGGTTTCCATTCAGGAATCAGATTGAGTAGGAAAATTCGCATTTCATGAAGAAACCAGATCGTTATACTTTTCATGGAACCGTTTTTCAATTCCATCTTCACCAGGTGTTCTTCAATGCTGCTCCGGCTTGCCTTGCGGGAAGCGTGGCGGCGCATTGGGATCTGCACAGGAGAGACCTCGGTCCGGGAGAAAGTGAACCCGGAATCAGCCGGCCATGCCTACCAACCTAAAAAGGAGGTTTGTACATGTTGAATGTAGTTGACACTTTCAATGCCGCTGCGGCCCTGGATCAAATGGACCAATGGGAATCGAATGCCCGCACCTATGCCCGGCGATTCCGGGTCGTGTTCACGGAAGCGGATGGCATGATCCTGACCAGCAGCGACGGTCGTAAGTTTATCGATTGCCTATGTGGTGCCGGCACGCTGCTGCTTGGGCACAACCATCCGGTGGTCATCTCCGCCATCAAGGATGTAATCGAGAAAAAACGTCCGCTCCATATGCTGGACATGCGTACTGTCGAGAAATTTGAATTCATGCAGAAGGTCATGTCCATCCTGCCCGCTGAATTCGCCCGGAATGCAAAGATCCAGTTCTGCGGCTCGGCCGGCACCGACTGTGTCGAGGCAGCCATCAAGCTCTGCAAGACCGCGACCAAGCGCAGCGCCATGATCGCCTTCCAGGGCGGTTTCCACGGGCATTCCCAGGGGGCGCTCGCGCTCATGGGGAGCATCGGGGCCAAGGTGCCGAGCCTCGCCTCCGACTGCCATTTCTTCCCGTTCCCTTGTGAGTACCGCAACCCGACCGGAATCGGCGGAGCAGAAGGCGTTCGCATCCTGGCCGACCTGTTCTGCAACTCGTTGCGCGACCCCAAATGCGGTTTCACCAAGCCGGCGGGAGTCATCATCGAAGCCATCCAGGGTGAAGGCGGGGTCATCCCCGCCAGTCCCGAATTTCTGCGCGCGGTCCGGAAAGTGACCGAAGAGCTGGACATTCCGCTGATCCTGGACGAGATCCAGGCCGGCATGGGGCGCTCCGGAAAATTCTGGGCCTTCGAGGAGTCGGGAATCATCCCCGACGTGATCACCATCTCGAAGGGTGTGGGGGGCGGCCTGCCCCTGGCGATCGTCGCCTACCACCAGAAACTGGACCAATGGCGTCCCGGCGCCCACACCGGAACCTTCCGCGGCAACACCATGGCTTTCGCGACCGGAGCGGCGACCATCCAGTTCATCCTGGACAATGATCTGCTCGCCAACGCGGTCGCCATGGGCCAGCGCTTCCGGAAACACCTCCAGCGCATGCAGGCGAAATGGCCCTTCATCGGCGATGTGCGCGGCCGCGGCCTCATGCTTGGCCTGGAGATCGTCGATCCCGACGGCGGCAAGGACTGCGGCGTGCCGCCTCCGAACGAGGAACTCGCGCTCAAAGTGCGCGCCCAGTGCTTCGAGCGTGGACTCCTCATCGAACTCGGCGGACGCGGCAGCGACGTCGTGCGGTTCCTGCCCCCGCTCAACATCACTCCGGAGATGGTCGACAAGGTCTGTGCGATCTTCGAGGAAGCCATCGAAGCGGCCATCAAGCCATAGGAGCCCACCAATCCAGTCCGGCCAGGGCGGACCAGGGCAGCACCCTGACCCCGCTCCGGAACCGGTCCGCGGTCTGTCCTGATTTCACCTCCAGGAGTTGCCAGCCCGACTCCCCGTGACTGAGCAGGTCCACCTCCTCTTGAAGATTAGGGGGCGTTGCGGAATAACCTGTGCAGTTCAGGTTATTCCACTACGGCCCCTTATGCCGGGGCCGCAAGGATCTGTTCAGGTTAATTCTAGACAACGGCTTAGGAGAGAAGGGACGGCGCCCGTTGGTCTCTTCCCACCTTCCGGCTTCCGGTTCGGCCGGTCAAGTCGCGAGGCAAAATACCGGTTTCCCCATGGGAAATTCTGGATTATTGCAACGACTCCATGCGCACCGGCCTTCCGCCAGGGCGACCGTTTCGATTCGAGAATGATTCTCATCTGCATGACCAAGATCACGTATGGGCCCAGCCTGGTTGCGCCGCCGGGCCAATTGACCGATCCTAGAAGTTGAGAGGAACGAGAGGAAGAAGAGAACTTAGAGCTGATCACCGCGCTTTTAAATCGGATGTGACGCCACCTTTTCCCCCGGGCTTTTCCCCCGAACGACGGGCGCGGGTTCCCCTCAGGTCGAACCCGCATGTCCAGCCACTGGACTCCGTGCTGCTCCGGCCCCTGCCGGTCCAGGCGAGGTCTGCTCCCTTAAACCCTCCTAAAGGAAATTGGAAATGAAAAACTTCCCCCTTTCCCTCCTGATCCTGGCCCTTGCGGCCACCCCCATCCTCCGCGCCACCGACGCACCCGGCCCCCGCCCGTTCGCGGCCGAACTGACCCAGCAGGTCAACCAGCTGCGCGCCGCCGTCCAGGCCAAAGGCTGGCAGTTCCAGGTGGGCGTCAACCCCGCGCTGCAGTATGACCTGGAGCGCCTGTGCGGCACCCGGACCGAGCTGATGCCGGCGGAATTCCTGGCCCACGAACCGGGCGGCTTCGAGAACTACACCGTCCAGGAGGCCGCCGCCACGCTGCCCAAGGCGTACATCGGCATCTTCAGCGACCCCAAGGACCAGGGCCAGTGCGGCAGCTGCTGGGCCTTCTCCACCATCGGTTCGCTCGAAGGCGCGGCCCTGAAGCAGGGCGGAGCCCCCAACGGCAAGGTCAACGCCGACGGCTCGATCACCGTGAGCGGCAGCGTTCCGGCCCTTTCCGAGGAACAGGTGCTGTCCTGCAACCCCTGGGGCTGGGCCTGCAACGGCGGCTACTTCGCCTTCGACATGCTGATGCCCTCCAAGGCCGGCCGGCCCGGCTACTACAAGGGCGCCGTGCCCGCCACCTCGTTCCCCTACGTGGCCGACGCCGTGGCCTGCAACCCCGGCCGCAACCCCAGCTACACGCCCGTCGCCCAGTGGGGCTACGTGGCCGGCAGCCAGTCGATCCCCTCCGTGAACGCCATCAAGTCGGCCATCTACACCTACGGCGGCGTCTCGGCCTGCGTGTACGCCGACAACTACTTCCAGGCCTACACCGGCGGCGTGTTCACCGATTCGAACGCCTACAGCAACATCAACCACGCCATCCTGCTGGTGGGCTGGGACGACGCCAAGGGCGCCTGGCTGCTGAAGAATTCCTGGGGTCCCTCATGGGGCGTGGACGGTTTCATGTGGATCAAGTACGGCACCTGCAACGTGGGCCTGGGAGCCTGCTGGGTCACCGAATAGTCCATTGCGGAAACGGCAGCGGAGGAACCCCCGGGTTCCTCCGGGTTCGTTTGTCCAGCCCGCGGCAAGCCGAGCTTCCCGGTGACGGCACCGGAACAATGTTACAATGCGCTAGTCAGGCCTATTGGATGGGGTAATTTCAACCGTTGTAGGTGTTCGATCTTAGTCATCGGCTCCTGGGTCGTTGGTTCTTCGCGGAGTCCGGAATCATGCTGGTCGTTGCCTTGCTGCTCGCTTCGATGGGGTGCTGGACCGGAGCCGGGTTGCTGGGCCTGACCGCCGACGACGACCGTTTCCCCATCGTCTTGGGCCTGCTCGGGGCCCTGCTGGCCCTGTCCGGGGCGCTGGCGGTGCTGCTGGGCGGGGCCGCCGCCGGCCTGGCGTTCCGCTTCTGGGGCGTCTCCGCGCCGCTGGAGGTGGACGCGCTGTCCGCCGCCTTCCTGCTGCCGCTGCACCTGGTGGCCGGCCTGGCCCTGGTCTACGGCAGGGCGTACTGGCCGCTGGATGCCGCCAAGGGCTCCGGCCGCTGGGTGCGCCTGTTCTTCGGCCTCCTGGTGGCGGCCATGAACCTGGTGTTCATCGCCCGCCAGGGGGTGCTGTTCCTGGTGGCCTGGGAGGCCATGGCCATGGCGGCCATGCTGCTGATCGCCACCGAGCACGAACGCCCCGGCGTGATGCGCGGCGCCTGGGTCTACCTGGCCTGCACCCACGTGGGGACGATGCTGCTCACCGCCATGGTGATCCTGCTGGCCCAGCGGCTGGGCGGCTATGTCTGGCAGGCCAGCAGCCCGTTCCCCCGGCCGGCGTTCGACGGGCTGATCCTGGTGCTGGCCCTGCTGGGCTTCGGCTTCAAGGCGGGGCTGGTGCCGCTGCATTTCTGGCTGCCCGCGGCCCACGCCGGTTCGCCCAGCCACGTCTCCGCCATCCTTTCCGCGGTCATGCTCAAGGCCGGGGTGTACGGCGTGCTGCGGGTTTCCGGCCTGCTGCCGCCGGTGGCGCACCTGGGCGGCGCCGTGCTGGCGCTCGGCGCCCTCACCGCCCTGTACGGGGTCGGCTGCGCCCTGGCCCAGCGCGACACCAAGCGCCTGCTGGCCTACTCCAGCGTCGAGAACATCGGCATCATCTTCATGGGCGTGGGGCTGGGCTGGATCGGCCGGGCCGCGCACCATCCCTGGATCGCCGCCCTGGGCTTCGGCGCGGCCATCCTGCACGTGTGGAACCACGCGGCCTTCAAGAGCCTGCTGTTCTTCGGCGCCGGGTCGGTGCTGCACGCCACCGGCACGCGCGACATGGAGCGCCTGGGCGGGCTGGCCCAGCGCATGCCGCGCACCGCCATGGCGCTGTTCCCGGCGGTGCTGGCGGTCTCGGCGCTGCCTCCGTTCAACGGCTTCATCGGCGAATGGCTGCTGTACCGGGGCCTGTTCGCCTCCTTCCTGGGCGGCGGCGCCTGGACCGAAGGGCTGGCGCTCACCGCCCTGGCCCTCACCGGCGGCCTGGCCGGGGTCGCCTTCGCCAAGTTCTTCGGCTTCGTGTTCCTGGGCGTGGCGCGCAGTCCCGAAGCCGAGCGGGCCCATGATCCCGGGGCGGCCATGGTGGGTCCCATGGCGCTGCTGGCCGGGCTGTGCCTGGCGCTCTCCCTGGGCAGCGTGCTGCTGCTGCCGCTGCTGGACCGGGTGCTGGCCGTGCTGGCGCCGGGCGATGAGCCGCTGCTGGCGCTGGGCCTGGGCCGCGACCTGACCCTGCTGTCCGGCCTGGCCGCCCTGCTGCTGGTGCTGGGCGCCGGCGCGCTGCTCTGGCTGCGCCGCGCCGCCCCCGCCGAACGCCGCCCCGGCACCTGGGATTGCGCCTACGCGAGGCCCACCGCCCGGATGCAGTACAGCGCCAGCTCGTTCGCCGACGGCTGGGGCGAATTCGTGCCCGGGCTGAGGAGCCGGGTGCGCCGGATCAAGGCGCTGTTCCCCAGGGCCATCACCTTCCAGTCGGAGTTCCAGGATCCGGTGGGCGAAGGCGTGGTGGCGCCGCGCACCGGGCGGCTGGCGACCCGCCTGCTGCGCTACCGCGGCCTGCAGCAGGGCCAGTTGCCCATGTATCTGCTCTACATTCTCATCACGCTGGTGAGCGTGTTCCTGTGGCTGATCCTCCGGCCGTGGTTGCTGGGATGATCCTGCTCGCGGTCTGTGCGCTCCTGGCGGCGGTCTCCGGCGTGCCGGGGCTTTGGCTGCGCACCGGGGGCGGCAAGGCGGCGGCCTGGCTGCTGGGCCTGGGCGCGCTGGCCGGGCTGGCGGCCGCGGCGCTGGTGCTGGGCGGCGGGGCCGTGAGCCAGGTCCTGCCGCGCACCCCCCTGGGCACCCAGGGCTTCCTGCGCCTGGACGCCATCGGCGCCTGGTTCCTGCTGCCGGTCCTCATGCTGTCCTGCTGCGGCTCGGTCTTCGCCCTGGGCTACTGGGGCGACCAGCGCGAAAGCTCGCGCCGCCTGCGGCTGCTGTACGGCTTCACCGCCGCGGGCATGGTGGTGCTGGTGGCCGCCGCCCAGGCCCTGACCTTCCTGCTGGCCTGGGAGGCCATGGCGGTGGGCTCCTTCTTCCTGGTGACGGCCGAGGACCGGGAACCCGCCACCCGGCGCGCGGGCTGGATCTACCTGGCCGCCACCCATTCCGGCACCCTGTGCCTGTTCGCGGCCTTCGGCCTGATGGCCGGCGACGCGGGCTTCCTCTGGCAGCCCCTGGCGCCGGGGTTCGCCGCCTCCCAGCGCGGCACGGCCACCTTCCTGCTCCTGCTGGTCGGTTTCGGCCTGAAGGCGGGCATCTTCCCGCTGCACTTCTGGCTGCCCGGGGCCCACGCCGCCGCACCCAGCCACGTCTCCTCCCTCATGTCGGGCATCCTCATCAAGATGGGCATCCTCGGCCTGGTCCGCTGGCTGTGCCTGGTGCCGGACCCGCCTTTCTGGTGGGGCGCGCTGCTGGTGGCCCTGGGCGCCCTTTCGGGCCTCCTGGGGGTCGCCTTCGCCCTGGCCCAGCACGACCTCAAGCGGCTGCTGGCCTACCATTCCATCGAGAACATCGGCATCATCCTGCTCGGCCTGGGCCTGGGCACCCTGGGCAAGAGCACCGGACACCCCGCGCTCCAGCTCCTGGGCTTCGCCGGGGCCCTGCTGCACGTGCTCAACCACAGCCTGTTCAAGGGCCTGCTGTTCCTGGGCGCAGGCAGCGTGCTGCACGCCACCGGCAGCCGGGACCTGGAGCGGATGGGCGGCCTGGCCAAGACCATGCCGTTCACCGCCGGGGCTTTCCTGGCCGGCTCCTGGGCCATCTGCGGGCTGCCGCCGCTCAACGGCTTCGTCAGCGAATGGCTGATCTACCTGGCCGCCTTCCGCGGGCTGGCCTTCGCCCGCTCCACCTGGTCCGTGCTCAGCCTGGCCGCCCTGGCCATGATCGGGGCCCTGGCCGCGGCCTGCTTTGCCAAGGTGTACGGGGTGGTGTTCCTGGGCCGGGCCCGGTCGCCGGAGGCCGCCGCGGCGCTGGAGCCGCCCCAGTCCATGCGCGCGCCCATGGGCGTGCTGGCCGGCGCCTGCGTGGCCATCGGCGCGGCCCCGGCGCTGCTCGCCCCGGCCCTGGCCCGGGCCGCCGCCGCCACCGGCCTGGCCGGCCCGGCCGATCTGGGCGCCCTGGCCCATCTCACCACCCTGACCTGGATCGCCTTGCCCCTGGCGGCCTGCGCCGGCCTGCTGTGGACCTGGGCGCGCCGCGGCGCGCCGGCCCGCACCGGCCTGCCCACCTGGGACTGCGGCTATGCCGCCGACGTGCCGCGCATCCAGTACACCGCCTCGTCCTTCGCCGACGGCCTGGTCTCGGCCATGCGCCTGGTGCTCTGGCCCCAGGTGCACTGGCGCCGGGTGCTGGGGCTGTTCCCCTCCCGGCGCGGCTACCGCTCGCACGTGCCCGACCCGGTCCTGGACCGGGTGGCCAGCCCCTGCCTCGAACTCACCGCCCGGGCCCTGCCCGTGCTGCGCTTCCTCCAGAGCGGCCAGCTGCCGCTCTACCTCCTGTACATCCTGCTCACCCTGGTGGCGCTCCTCGTCTGGATGGTGGCCTGAACCATGACCGATTCCACCCTTATCCGCTCCCTGCACTTCCTGCTGCACATCCTCACGGCCCTGCTGCTGCCGCCCCTGATCCCGGGCCTGATCAACAAGGTCAAGGCGCTGGTGGCCGGGCGCAAGGGCCCGCCGGTGCTGCAGCTCTACTACGACCTGGCCAAGCTGGCCCGCAAGCGCGCGGTCATCAGCCGCACCACCACCTGGGTGTTCCTGGCCGGGCCGGCGGCGGTGGTGGCGGCGGGGCTGGTGGCCGCGCTGCTGGTGCCGTTCGGCCATGCCCCGGCGCCGATCAACTTCCCGGGCGACATGATCCTGTTCGCCTACCTGTTCGGCCTGGCCCGGTTCGCCACCGTGCTTTCGGCCCTGGACACCGGTTCCAGCTTCGAAGGCATGGGCGCGGCCCGGGAGGTGACCTTCTCGGTCCTGACCGAGCCCGCGCTGTTCCTGGGCTTCGCCGCCCTGGCCAAGGCCAGCGGCAGCCTTTCCCTGTCGGGCATGCTGGCCTCGCCGGGCTTCGCCATCTCCCGGGCCACCGGACCGCTCATCCTGGTGCTGGCAGGCTGGATGATCGTGTTCCTCACCGAGAATTCCCGCATCCCGGTGGACGACCCCAACACCCACCTGGAGCTCACCATGATCCACGAAGTGATGGTGCTGGACCATTCCGGCCGGCCCCTCGCCCTGGTGCTCTACGGCGCCAGCCTGAAGCTGCTGGTGCTGGGCGCGCTGATCGTCGGGCCGCTGCTGCCGCGCACCAGCCACCCCGGGCTGGACTGGGCCGGCTTCTACGGCGCCATGGCGCTGCTCGCCATCGCCGTCGGCCTGGTGGAGAGCAGCACCGCGCGGCTGCGCATGAACCGGGTGCCGCAATTCCTGGTGGCGGGGCTGCTCGCCACCGCCTTCGCCTTCTTCCTGCTCCAGGCCTAGGAGAACAAGATGCTGCAAGATCTCCTCATCGCCCTGATCGTGCTCACCAACTTCACCCTGGTGGCCACCAGCCGGATCAACAAGGCCATCCAGGTGGCGGTGATCCAGGGCGTGCTGCTGGGGCTCCTGCCCCTGGCCATGGGCCTGGGCCGGCACCTGCACATCATCCTCATGGTGGCGGCGGCGGTCACGGTGAAGGGCTGGCTGATCCCCTTCCTGTTCCGCCGGGCCATGACGAAGGTCAAGATCCGCCGGGAGGTGGACCCCTACATCGGCTACACCGCCTCGCTGGTGCTGTGCGCGCTGGGCACCGGCCTGGCCCTGGTGCTGGCCAGCAACCTGCCCCTGGCCCCGGGCAGCGAGTTCAAGCTGTTCGTGCCCGCCTCCCTGTCGACCCTGCTCACCGGCTTCATCCTGCTGATCACCCGGCGCAAGGCGCTGACCCAGGTGGTCGGCTACCTGGTGCTGGAGAACGGCATCTACCTGTTCGGCCTGATGCTGGTGGAGGAGATGCCGATGCTGGTGGAGACCGGGATCCTGCTGGACCTGTTCGTGGGCATCTTCGTCATGGGCATCGTCATCAACCACATCACCGTGGCCTTCGACTCCATGGACACCCGCCACCTGGCCGAGCTCAAGGACTGACCCATGGCATGGTTCCTCATCATCCTCCCGCTCCTGGCCGCCGTGCTGGCCTTCTCCACCCGTTCGGTGACCCTGCGGCTGCGCCTGCTGCCGGTGACCGGGGCCCTGCACCTGGCCGCGCTGCTGTTCGCCCTGCGTTCCTGGAACGCCCTCCCCGCCGCGTCCGGATTGGGCGCCTGGCTCGGGCTCGACGCCCTGGGCGGCTGGACCCTGCTGGTCATCAGCGTGCTGTTCTGCGTCTGCGCGTTCTACGCCCCGGCCTACCTGGCGCTCCGGCCCGAACGGGACAACCGGGTGTTCGTCACCAGCTTCCTCTGTTTCCTGGGCCTGGCCTCGCTGCTGGCCCAGGCGCGCCATCCCGGCCTGGTCTGGGTGGCCATGGAGACCACCACCCTGGCCACCGCCCCGCTGATCTACTTCAACCACAACCGGCGCTCCCTGGAGGCCACCTGGAAGTACCTGATCATCGGCTCGGTGGGCATCGCCCTGGCGCTGCTGGGCACCCTGTTCGTGGCCTACGCGGCGCACATGGGCGGGCTCGCGGAACCGCTGACCTTCAGCCGCCTGGTCCAGGGGGCCGGCGTGCTGTCCCGCCCCTGGCTGCGCGCCGGATTCGTGCTGACCCTGGTGGGCTACGGCACCAAGATGGGCCTGGCCCCGCTGCACACCTGGAAGCCCGACGCCTACGGCGAATCCCCGGGGGTGATCGGCGCGCTGCTGGCCGGCGGCGTCACCAGCTGCGCGTTCCTGGCCCTGCTGCGGATCTACACCGTGGTCGCCGCCGCCGGCGAGCTGCAGTTCGCCCGGGAGCTGATGGTCGGCATGGGCCTCCTGTCCATGCTCTGGGCCGCCGTGTTCATGGTGCGCCAGCTGGACATCCGGCGCCTCCTGGCCTATTCCAGCGTCGAGCACATGGGCATCCTCGCCTTCGGCATCGGCATCGGCGGCCGCGCCGCCCGCTTTGCCCTGTTCCACCTGGCCGCCAACGCCCTGGTGAAGGGCGTGCTGTTCATGTCGGCCGGCAACATCAACCGCAGCTACGCCAGCAAGCGGCTGCCCTACGTCACCGGCGCGATCCGGCGCACGCCGGTCTCGGGCTGGCTGTTCTTCCTGGGGTTCCTGGCCATCACCGGCACCCCGCCGTTCGCCCCGTTCATCAGCGAGTTCAATATCGCCGCCACCGCCCTGGCCCGGCCCTACCTGTGGACCGGCGTGGCCTTCCTGGTGCTGCTGGGTGGGATCTTCCTGGCCATGAGCGACACCGTGGTGCAGGTGGTGTTCGGCACGCCGCCGCCGGACCGGGCGCGCACCCCGTACCGGGACACGCTGGCCACCACCGCGCCGCTGCTGGTGGCCCTGGCGCTGACCGTGACCATGGGCCTGTGGCTGCCGGAATCCCTCTCCGGGATGATCCAGAGCGCGGCCACCCAGGTGGAGGGCCAGAGATGAGCGACACCCTGTTCGCCCCCGTGCGGAACGGCCAGGCGCTGCCCCTGGCGGACGTGCCGGAACTCACCCTGGCGGAATTCCGCGATGCGGTCATCCAGGGCGTGCGCTCCGGCATGCGCCTGGCCTGCCTGTGCGCGGACGCCGCGCTGAACCTCTACGCCGTGCTGGCCGAAGATGCCGCCGGGCGGCTGTGCGCCGGGCGGACCCGGCTGGAGGGGCCGCGCTACCCGGCCCTCACCCCCCAATGCGCCCAGGCCCACCTGTTCGAGCGCGAACTGGCCGAACAGTACGGCATCGTCCCCGAAGGCCATCCCTGGTTCAATCCGGTGCGCTTCCACCGGTCCTGGGTGCCGGGGCGCGACGCCTGGGGCCGGACCGGGCCCATCGAGCCGGGCGTGCTGGACTTCTACCAGGTCAAGGGCGAAGAGGTGCACGAAGTGGCGGTGGGGCCGGTGCACGCCGGGGTCATCGAACCCGGCCATTTCCGCTTCCAGTGCCACGGCGAAACGGTGTTCCACCTGGAGATCGCCCTGGGCTACCAGCACCGCGGCGTCGAGCGCGCCCTGGAGGGCGGGCCCCATCCGCTCAGCCTGAAGCACGCCGAGACCGCCTGCGGGGACAGCAGCGCGGCCCATGCCTGGGCCTACTGCCAGGCCCTGGAGGGCCTCGCCGGCTTCACGGTGCCGGCGCGCTCCCAGCGGGTCCGGGGCGTGGCCCTGGAGCTGGAGCGGGCCGCCAACCATACCGGAGACCTGGGCGCCATGTCCGGCGACGTCGGCTTCCTGCCCACCGCCTCGTTCTGCGGCCGGATTCGCGGCGACTGGCTGAACATGACCGCGGAAGCCTGCGGCAGCCGCCTGGGCCGGGACTGGCTGCGGCCCGGCGGGCTGCGCATGGACCTGGATTCCAGCCGCGCAGGCCATCTGGCCGAGCGCCTGGACCGGGCCTGGGCCGACACCGTGGACGCCGTGGAGCTCATGTGGGGTGCCGCTTCCGTGCTGAACCGGTTCGAGGCGGCCGGCGCCGTGGACCCGGTGCAGGCCCGGGAGATCGGGCTGGTGGGCGTGCCGGCCCGGGCCTGCGGCATCGCGCTCGACGTGCGCCGGGACCACCCCTTCGGCCCCTATGCCGGACACCCGGTCGGCCCCTGCCTGGGCGAAAGCGGCAACGTGCAGTCCCGCGCCTGGGTGCGCTGGCTGGAGCTGGCCCAAAGCCACAGCTTCCTGCGCACCGCCCTGGAATCCCTGGCCTGGGGCGAACCGGATGCGCGCCCGGCCGCCCTGCCCCCGCTGGCCGCGGACAGCTTCTGCGTCTCCATGGTGGAAGGCTGGCGCGGCGAAGTGCTGCACCTGGCCATCACCGGGGCCGAGGGCCGGTTCCGGCGCTACAAGATCGTCGATGCCTCGTTCCACAACTGGTTCGGCCTGGCACTCGCGCTCCGGGGCGAACTGGTCTCGGATTTCCCCCTGTGCAACAAGAGCTTCAACCTCTCCTACTGCGGGCATGACCTATGATCCACATCCTGCTGTCGCGCTGGCGCCAAGGGCACCGCACCATGGCCTACCCGAAGACCCTCCCGGCCCTGCCGGAGCGTTTCCGGGGCCGGCCCGAATTCGACCCGGGCGCCTGCGCCGAGGGCTGCCGGGCATGCCGGGACGCCTGCCCCACCGGCGCCATCGAGCTGGCGCCGCTGCGCCTGGACCTGGGCCGCTGCCTGTTCTGCACCGAATGCGTGGACGCCTGCCCCGACGGCGTGCTCCGCTTCACCGGCGACCACAGGCTCGCCGCCCGGAACCGGGACGACCTGGTCCAGGGCCCCGGCACCACGCCGGTGCTCGCCGCCGCCCTGGGCAAGGAACTCATGCGGGTGCTGGGCCGTTCCCTGAAGCTGCGGGTGGTGAGCGCCGGCGGCTGCAACGGCTGCGAGGTGGACGTGAACGTGCTGGGCACCCTGGCCTGGGACCTGGGCCGGTTCGGCATCCAGTTCGTCGCCTCGCCGCGCCACGCCGACGGCCTGATCATCTGCGGCCCGGTCACCGCCAACATGGCCCTGGCCGTGCAGAAGACCTACGACGCCGTGCCCGATCCCAAGCTGGTCATCGCCGTGGGCGCCTGCGCCATCGCCGGGGGCCCCTACCTGCACCAGGCCGAGCAGCTGGGCGGCGCCGCCGCGGCCGGCATCCCGGTGGACCTGTTCATCCCGGGCTGCCCGCCCCACCCCCTGACCATCCTGGACGGCCTGTTGCGCTTGCTTGATAAGTTACAATAGTCGGATGACCATGACCTTCACGTCCGAACTGGAGCGGGAACTGCACCAATCCGTGCGCCAGGCCCGGATGGTGGCGTTCACCTGCTGTTTCCTCGCGCCCGCCATGTACGTCCTGACCCTCGGCAGCCAGGCCTACGGCAGCCGCTGGGACCTGTTCCTCCGCGGCTTCGGGCGCCTGCCCTGGGACGACCTCCGGGTGTCCAGGCTGATCGCCGCGGCCTTCCTGGCCCTGGCCCTGTCCCTGTTCCTGCCCCCGCATGTGGGCCACATGCGCGATCCCCACTCCGCCCTGGGCACCCTGCGGGTCCGCAACCTGATCTGCTCCGCCCTGCTGGCGGCCATCGCCGTGTGCGGGCTGTACCTGGGCGTCAAGATCGGCCCCCCGGCCGCCAGCCTCACCCTGGCCCTGTGCCTGGTGCCCATGGCCAGAGCCTGCTTCATCTTCCCCAGGGAAGCCCGCTGGCGGGCCGCCATGAACCAGGCCAACCGCTTCGATTGAAGCGTAGCCTGTCAACCCCCGCCAAACTGTGCTATCGTCTTGGACTCAACCACCTTTCGGGGGGTTCCCATGGGGATCTTTGAAGGCCAGCTACGTGTGCACAAGGGCGACCGGTTCGCCCTGGTGGCTTCGCGTTTTAACGAATTCATCGTGGACCGGCTGGTAGGCGGGGCCACGGACTGCATCAACCGCCACGGCGGCAGCGAAGCCCAGATCGACCTCATCCGCGTGCCCGGCTCCTTCGAATTGCCCCAGGTGGCCCTCCAGGTGGCCCGCAGCGGCCAGTACGCCGGCGTGGTGCTGCTCGGCGCCGTCATCCGCGGCGGCACGCCGCATTTCGACATGATCGCCAACGAAGTGACCAAGGGCACCGCCCAGGTGGCCCTGGAGACTGGCGTGCCGGTGATTTTCGGCGTGCTCACCACGGATACCGTCGAACAGGCCATCGACCGGGCCGGCACCAAGATGGGCAACAAGGGCTGGGAAGCCGCCATGAGCCTGCTGGAGATGGTCGACCTGTTCCATCTGCTCAAGACGCCCGGCAAGGGGATTCAATAATGGGCGTTCGGCGGCGCGGCAGGGAGTATGCCCTTCAGATGCTCTATGCCATGGATCTCACGGAGTACCTCCCTGACGAGATCTTCGCCGGCTTCAACGCCATCCAGGACCTGAACCGGGACGCCTTCTACTACGCCCGCCGCCTGGTGGACGGGGTCCACGGGCACATGGAGGAGATCGACGCGGTGCTGACCCGGTTCGCGGAGCACTGGAAGATCCACCGCATGGCCGTGGTGGACCGCAACCTGCTGCGTCTGGGGGTCTACGAACTGATGTTCCTGAAGGAGATCCCCTTCCCCATCATCATCAATGAGGCGCTCGAGATCGTGAAGGAATTCAGCGACCAGGAAGGCACCCAGTTCGTCAACGGCATCCTGGATGCCGCCAGCAAGGAGTTCCGCCCCGATGAGGTGGGACCGAAGGGCCGACGGACCCGGGAGCCCGCTCCCCCAGCGCCTTCGGACACCCCGCTCCCCTTGGAGTAACAATGAGCACGTCCAAGAAGACCCTGCCAACCCCACCGCCCGCCAGCCGGGTGCCGGCTTCCCGGACGCAGCCGCCCGCCCAGGGCCTGGCGCTGGGATTCCAGGACATCCAGACCCTGATCGGCCTGGTGGGCCGCGAACCCATCGATGAATTCCAGTTCGAGTCCATGGGCGTCAAACTGCACATCCGCAAGCTGCCCGGCGTCCAGCTGCCGGCGCCGGCCCCGGCCCAGGCCCGGCCCCCGCAGCCGTCCGCCGTGCTCACCCTGACGGCCGCCGCCGAGCCCGCCGCGGAAGTGGAGGACCCGGGGATCCACCCCATCACCAGCCCCATCGTCGGCACCTTCTACCGGGCCCCCAGCACCAGCGCGGCGCCCTTCGTCCAGCCCGGCGATTTCGTCAAGCCCGGGCAGACCCTCTGCATCGTCGAGGCCATGAAGCTCATGAACGAGATCGAATGCGACGTGGCCGGGGAAGTGGTGGCGGTGCTGGCCGAGAACGGCCAGCCGGTGGAATACGGCGAGCGCCTGTTCACCATCCGGGTCCGCTGATCCGATGGCCGCCTTGAAGCGCAAGCCCTCCCACGGCAAGACCGCCAAGAGCGGGGAGCCCCCCTTCAAGAAGATCCTCATCGCCAACCGGGGCGAGATCGCCCTGCGGGTGATCCTGGCCTGCAAGGAACTGGGCATCCAGACCGTGGCCGTCTACTCCGAGGCCGATCGCGACGCGCTGCACGTGCGCTTCGCCGACCAGGACATCTGCATCGGCCCCGCCCCCAGCGCCAAGTCCTACCTGAACATCCCCCAGGTGATCGCCGCCGCGGAAGTGACCGGGGCCGAGGCGATCCACCCGGGCTACGGCTTCCTCAGCGAGAACCCGCACTTCGTGGATGTCTGCCAGGCCTGCGGCATCGTCTTCATCGGGCCCAATTCCGAGATCATCCGCATGATGGGCAACAAGGCCCAGGCCAAGGCCACCATGAAGGCCGCCGGCGTGCCGCTCATGCCCGGCAGCGACGGCATCGTCGAGACGGTCGAGGACGCCCTGGCCTGGGGCGAGCAGATCGGCTATCCGGTGATCGTCAAGGCCAGCGCCGGCGGCGGCGGGCGCGGCATGCGCATCGTCAACGCCCCCGAAGAGATGGCCGACATGTACAACACCGCCCGCACCGAGGCCCGGGCCGCGTTCACCGACGACAGCGTCTACATGGAGAAGTACCTGCTGGAACCCCGGCATATCGAAGTGCAGATCCTGGGCGATCTGTTCGGCAACATCATCACCCTGGGCGAGCGCGAGTGCTCGATCCAGCGCCGGCACCAGAAGCTGATCGAGGAGAGCCCCAGCCCGGCCCTCACCCCCGAACTGCGCAAGCGCATCTGGGAGATGGGCCTGCGCGCGGCCCGGGCGGTGGGCTACTTCAACGCCGGCACCGTCGAGTTCCTGCTGGACGCCCGCGGCGAATTCTTCTTCATGGAGATGAACACCCGGGTCCAGGTGGAGCACCCGGTCACCGAGATGGTGAGCGGGGTGGACATCGTCAAGGAGCAGATCCGCATCGCCGCCGGACACAAGCTGTCCTACGCCCAGGAGGACATCGTCCTGCGCGGCCACGCCATCGAATGCCGGATCAACGCCGAGGACCCGTTCCGCTGCACCCCTTCCCCGGGCCGGATCACCGCCCTCAACTTCCCCGGCGGCCCCGGCATCCGCATGGACACCGCCATGCACCAGGACGCCGTGATCCCGCCCTACTACGATTCCCTGGTGGCCAAGCTGATCGCCCACGGCAGCGACCGCACCGAAGCCCTGGCCCGCATGCGCCGCGCCCTGGACACCCTGGTGGTGGAGGGCATCAAGACCAGCGCCCCCCTGCACCGGCTGATCATGGATCATCCCGACTTCATCAGCGGCAATTTTTCCACCAAATGGCTGGAGGTCTATCTTGCGGCCCTGGAAAAGGAACGCACCGAAAGCCATTGAGCTGGTCCTGCTGCTGGCGGCCCTGCCGCTCTGCGCCGACGGCCTGGGCGACCTGCATGCCACCCTGACACGGCTCCAGGGCACCGATCCGGTGAAGGCCGCCGTGGAATACACCTTCTGGCGCCAGACCAGCGAGGACGGCGGCCCGGTCACGCTCCAGGGCGGCGTCACCGTCCGGACCGAGGATGGCCCCCAGGGCCTGCGCATCGGCTGGGACCGAACGACCGAGCAGACCGCGGAAGCCGAACTGCGCGCCACCGCCCTGGCCCCGGCCCGCCAGGCACCCACCGCCCAGATCATGAAGAGCCTGACCGCCCAGGACCTGGCCGAGCACCTGCACGAGGGGGAAACCCTGGACCGCCTGCTGCTCCAGGCCACCCTGCTGGAGACCCACCCGGACACCTGGGCCGGCAAGCCCGCCACCCTGCTGGTGTTCCGGACAGTCCCGGTGATCACCCCGCCCAGCCTGCGCCGGGCGGTGAAGGAAATCATCGCCAACGCCCGGCTGTGGGTGGGCGCCGACGGTGTCCCCCTGGCCTACCGCAGCGATGTGACCTACAAGGGCAGCCGCTTCCTGATCCGCTTCCAGGGCATGCAGACGGAAGAGATCCATTTCCAGAGGAGCGGCAACCGGCTGGTGGCCGTCTGGGCCAACAACGAGGAGCGCCAGACCGGCCTGGGGCAAAGCCTGGACACCCGTCGTTCCTACCGGATCACCTTGGCCAACTGAATTCAGGCGGAAAAAAAAGGTTCATCCGCTGAAAAAATTGATTAACCCAAAGCAGTCTTTCATACTGACAATCATCGGCTGAGGTGGACATGTTGAAGGTTGTCGGCAAGAGCGTCCAGCGCCTGGACGCCATCGCGAAGGTCACCGGCAAGGCCCGCTACTCCGAGGACTTCTTCGAGCGCGGCATGCTGGTGGGCAAGGCCCTGCGCAGCCCGCACGCCCACGCCGTGGTCAAGCGCATCGACGCGACCCGGGCCAGGGCCCTGCCCGGGGTGGAGGCGGTGCTGGTGCCCGCGGACCTGCCCCGGCTGAAGTTCGGCACCGCGGGCCACCCCTGGTCGCTGGACCCCGGCCACCGGGACGTGGCCGACCGGATGATCCTCACCGACAAGGCCCGATTCGTCGGCGACGCCATCGCGGCGGTGGTGGCGGTGGATCTGCTGACCGCGGAACAGGCGCTGCGGCTGATCGACGTGGAGTACGAGGTGCTGCCGTTCGCGCTGACCCCGGAAGACGCCATGAAGGAAGGCGCCGCGGCGCTGCACGCGGAGCGGCCGGACAACATCCTCGGTTCGTTCGGCAACGGCTTCGGCGACATCGAGGCCGAACTGGCCCAGGCCGACCAGGTGTTCGAAGGCGAATACGAGACCAGCATCGTCCAGCACTGCCACATCGAACCCCACACCGCCTTCGCCTACCGGGACACCCACGGCCGGATCGTGATCAATTCCTCCACCCAGATCCCGCACATCGTGAGGCGCGTGGTCGCCCAGGCCCTGGGCCTGCGCTGGGGCATGGTGCAGGTGATCAAGCCCTACCTCGGCGGCGGTTTCGGCGCCAAGCAGGACGTGGTGGTCGAGCCGCTGGTGGCGGCCATGACCCTGGGGGTCCAGGGCCGGCCGGTGCGCTACGCGCTCACCCGGGAGGAGGTCTTCATTGATTCCCGCACCCGCCACGCCATGAAGATCCATCTGAAGACCGCCGTCTCCAGGGACGGCCGGCTGCTGGGCACCTGGGTCAGGATGCTGAGCAATTCCGGCGCCTACGCCTCCCACGGCCACGCCATCGCCATGGCCGGCGGCACCAATTTCCGCTCCCTCTACAACTTCAGGACGGTCAAGTTCGAGCCCCTGACGGTCTCCACCAACCTGCCGGTGGCCGGAGCCATGCGCGGCTACGGCTCGCCGCAGATGTACTTCGCCCTGGAAAGCCACCTGGACGACATCGCCCGCAAGCTCGACCTCGACCCCATCACCTTCCGCCAGCGCAACCTGGTCCCGCTCGGCCACACCGATCCGCTCACCCGGATCACCGTGCGAAGCCAAGGCGTGGCCGAATGCATCGAACGCGGCAAGGCGCTGATCCAGTGGGACGAAAAGAAGCGGCAGTATGCCGGCCAGACCGGAGACCGGCGCCGGGGCGTGGGCATGGCCTGCTTCGGCTACGCCTCCGGCACCTTCCCGTTCAGCCTGGAACTGGCCGGCGCCCGGATCGTCATGGCCCAGGACGGCTCCGTGACCCTGCAGGTGGGCGCGACCGAAATAGGCCAGGGCAGCGACACCGTGTTCGCCCAGATCACCGCCGAGGTGCTGGGCATCCCGTTCGACATGGTGCAGGTGGTCACCGCGCAGGACACCGACATCACCCCGTTCGATCCGGGCTCCTACGCCTCCCGGCAGACCTGCGTCACCGGAGTGGCCGTGCGCAAGGCCGCGCTGGAGGCCCGGGCCAAGGTGCTGGCCATCGCCTCCCGCAAGTGCGGCCTCAGCGCCGACGAACTGGACATCCAGGACTGCGTGATCGTCGAGCGGCGCCTGGGCAGCCCGGTCTGCACCCTGGAGGACGTGGCCATGGACTCCTACTATGACCGGCTGCACGCCGATCCCATCAAGAGCGACGTCTCCGCCAACGTGCGGACCAGCGCCATGTCCTACGGCGCCACCTTCGTGGCGGTGGAAGTGGACCTGCCCACCGGCAAGATCGAGGTGCTGGAACTCTACAACGTGCACGACTCCGGCGTGATCATCAATCCCATGCTGGCCGAGGGCCAGGTGCATGGCGGCGTCAGCATGGCCCTGGGCGCGGCCCTGCTCGAGCAGCTATTGTTCGATCCGGCCACCGGCAAGGCGCTGAACAACAACCTGCTGGACTACAAGCTGCCGACCATCATGGACACGCCGAAGATCAACGCCGCCTTCGTGCGCACCGTCGATCCCTCGGGCTCCTTCGGCGCCAAGGCGCTGGGCGAATGCCCGGTGATCTCGCCCGGGCCGGCCCTGCGCAACGCCGTGCTGGACGCCACCGGCGTCGCCTTCAACAAACTGCCGCTCTATCCCCAGGCCGTGTTCGAACGGCTCCGCGCAGCGGGTATGCTGGAGCGGCAAGGGCTTTCCTGAGGTTCCACCACGACATAAATTTAGTATAAAAAATGACAACATCGCCTTTCTTCCTCCAGCAAACATCCCATTATTTACGTAGTTGTAAATGGCAAATATTTTTTATTAATTTTGATTTGCAAGACTGCCTTATACTTTACCCGAAGGTCCTCGATTGCCGCAGGGTTCCGGGCTACGCCGGCCTCCGGCAATCCCGGATCGTGGGAGGTGTGCCGATGGTGGATGACAGCCAGCCGATCCCCCAGCTCCATCGCCAAATCGAGAACCTGCGCCGGCGGCTGGCGGAAACCTTTCAGGGCCAAGGCGCCAGCCGCGAGCTGACGCGCGTTCTCGCCGCACTGGGGCATGAGCTGCGCGACCCGCTGGCCCCCCTGCGCAACGCGGTCGAGCTCATGAAGCGCGCCGAGACGAGTGATCCGCTGCTTTGCCAGGCCCGAGAGGTCATCAACCGGCAGGTCGCCCTCATGACCCGCCTGGTGGACGGTTTGCTGGCCAGCGGCCTGACGCAGGACAGTGCCCCGGGGGCCGAGCCCACCCCCGCCAGCCCCCGCCCGCGGCGCATCCTGATCGTGGAGGATCTCCTGGACGCGGCCATCACCATGGAGATGCTGCTGGAGATGCTCGGGCACACCGTGGAGATCGCGGCCGACGGCGCGGAAGGGCTGGCCAAAGCCAACCGTTTCGACCCTGAGATCATCCTTTGCGACATCGGCCTGCCGGGGCAGATGGATGGCTACGCAGTGGCGCGGGCGATCCGCGCCACCCCCCGCCTGCAGGGCACCTACCTGATCGCCCTGACCGGCCGGGCCACTCCGGAGGATCGGTCCCTGGCCCGCCAGGCCGGGTTCAATCTGCACCTGATCAAGCCCATCGACCCGGCGACCCTTGAGCCGCTGATCGCGGGGATTCCCTAGATTCTAGGATTCACCGTTCTTGTGCACCGGATAAGGGCTGCCGCTCTTGGCCACGGCCTGTCCCAGCCAGGCGATGGCCTGGCCCAGATGCGCCATGTTGCGCAGCGCTTCGGCGTCGCCCGCCACCTCGCCCGGCTCCAGGCCGTAACCGATGTTCCAGTAGGTGGAGCCCGGCACGATCATCTGGGAGATCAGGAACAGATGGTTCATGGTGTCGAAGGCATGGGTAGCTCCGCCGCGGCGCACCGCCACCACCGCCGCGCCGATCTTGCCGGCGAAGGCGCAGCCGTTGGCCATGGCCACGAAGCCCGCACGGTCGATCAGCGCCTTCACCTCGGAGCTCACGTCGGAGAAGTAGGTGGGCGAGCCGAGCACGATGGCGTCCGCCATGCGCATCCGTTCGAACACCGCGTTGAAATCATCCTTGCCCGAGGCGCACTGGTTGTCCTGCTGCTCCCAGCACTGGCCGCAGGCGCGGCAACCGTGGATGTTCTTGCCGCCCACCTGGACGATCTCGGTCTCCCAGCCGGCCTTGGCCAGGGGCGCCAGCACCGCCTCCAGGAGCACGCGGGTGTTGCCTTCTTTTTTCGGACTGCCGTTGATGCCTACGACTTTCATGATTCCTGCTCCTTGCGCCGCACGTCGATGTGGGGCATTTTCCCGCAATGCTTGATGACGTTCATAGGGATTATCACCTGTAACAACCCCGGGGGCGGCTGCAACTCATTGCGTGGACGAAAACTCAGTCCCCGCTCCCGCGGCCGGACGCCCGGCCCAGCTGGCCGCGAAAACCATTCATCCTCCCAGGGATGACTCACACAACCTCCGGTTCCACCGGACTCGTCGCGGGTTTTCCGCACGGACCAACATCATGATCACAAAGTTGATGGGTGTAGCAACGCTGTTCGCCGCCGGTTCCATCCTGGTGGCAGGGACCCCGACCCTGGGGGCCCAGGCCGTGGAGCATCAGGCCTCCGCGGCCACGGACCTGACCTGTGGCCAAGGCCTCCGGTGCGGCGGCGGCGGTGGCGGCCGCCGGTGTGCCACCGCCCCCCGGTGTGCCACAAAGGTCTGCGGGACGAAACCCTAGGAGCCTGAAGGGCCGGAGCATGCGCCGGAGGCGGTCATGGCATCCCATGGTCATTGCGGACCTTTCACGGGCGTGGGGCTTGGCCTGCGCCACCCCCACTTCGCGCCGCTGGCCCGGGGCAACCCCGGCGTGCCGTTCTGGGAAATCGCTCCCGAGAACGTGTTGGGCGACGGCGGTTGCGAGCATGACGCCGCCTGCCGGGTCCTGGAGCGCGACCCGGTGCTCACCCACGGGCTGGGCCTCTCGGTGGGCGGGTTCGACCCCTTCGACCCCGAATATCTGGAACAGCTGGCGGGGTTCCTGGCCTTCACCGGCAGCCCCTGGCACTCCGAGCATCTCTGCTTCAGTTCGGTGGACGGCTCCACCACCCATGAGCTGCTGCCCATGCCCATGACCCGGGCCGCGGTCCGGCACACCATCCGCCGCGCCCGGGAGCTGCAGGACCGGCTGCCGGTGCCCTTCCTGCTGGAGAACATCACCTACTATGCCGAACTGGGCGAAAAGGAGCTGGCCGAGCCCGAGTTCCTGGCCGAGATCCTGGATGGCGCCGACGTGGGCTGGCTGCTGGACATCAACAACGTCTACGTCAACGCCCTCAACTTCGACTTCGACCCCAAGGACTGGCTGCTCCGGGTGCCGCTGGACCGGGTGGTGCAGATGCACATCGCTGGCCACGACCGGGTAGGCGAGCTGGTCATCGACACCCACGGGGCGCCGGTGATCGATCCGGTGATCGAACTCATGCAGTGGGTGCTGCCGCGCATCGGCCGCCCGGTGCCGGTGCTGCTGGAGCGGGACAACGACATCCCCGGGCTGGAGCAGCTGCTGGCGGAACGGGCCGCCATCCAGGAGGCCTACGATGCCGTAGTGACCCTGCATGCTTGAGGAATCGGTCCTGGCCCTGCAGCGCTCCCTGGTGGAAGCGGCCCTCATGCCCGATCCCGGCCCGCTGGAGCGCGACCCCGCCGGCTTCGCCGCCGGGCGCGGGCTGGCCCTTGGCGACCAGGCCGCCTTCGCGCGCTTCAAGGACCGGCTCCTGGTCTACCGGAACCTGGTGCGGGCCAATCTGGCCGAGCCGGTGGAAGCCATCTGCTTCGTCACCCGGGCGCACCTGGAGCAGGCCGGGCGCTGGGAGGAGTGCCTGGCGGCCTTCCTGGCCAGCCGCGGGGTGCGGAGCGCCTTCTACCGGGACCTCGCCGCCAGCTTCCTGGGCTGGCTGGCGAGCAGCGGCTGGGGCCGGGAGCGCTGGCCCTGGATGCTCCAGCTGGTCCATTTCGAGCTGCTCAACGCCCTGGTGGCGCACCACCCCGGCGGCGACCCGCCGGCGGGCCTGCACCCCCGGCCGGGGCTGGGGGACCGCCTGGTGCTGGATGCGCCGACCCAGCTGGTCACCTACCAGTACCGGGTCCACCTGGCCACGGTGCGGGCGCCGGAGCCGGCCCCGGGCACCACCCACCTGCTGGCCTGCCGGGATGGCGCGGGCCTGCCCCGGTGGATGGAACTGACCCCGGCCACGGCGGCGCTGCTGCTGCGGGCCCAGCAGGCGAGCATCGGCCAGGCCGCCCTGGACCTGGGCCTGGACGACCTGTCCGAAGCGGTCGACCTGCTGGCGCAACTCCAGGCCAAGGGCGCCATCCTCGGCTTCGCTACTCGATGAAGCCCTCTTCCTCCTCGGCGCTCTTGCCGGTCGGGCGCATGAGCGGGAACAGGATGACGTCGCGGATGCTGGCGCTGTTGGTCATGAGCATGACCATGCGGTCCAGGCCGACCCCGACGCCGCCGGTGGGCGGCAGGCCGTGCTCCAGGGCGTCGACGAAGTCCTGGTCCAGCAGCATCGCCTCGTCGTTGCCGGCTTCGCGCTCCGCCAGCTGGGCCTGGAACCGCTCCAGCTGCACCACCGGATCGTTCAGCTCCGAGTAGGCGTTGGCCAGTTCCATGCCGCCGATGAACATCTCGAAGCGGTCCACCATGGTGGGATCCCCGGGCAGCTCCTTGGTGAGCGGGCTCAGCTCCACCGGGTAGTCGGTGACGAAGGTCGGCTGCACCAGGTGCTCTTCCACGTAGTGCTCGAACAGGTCGCCCAGCAGGATGCCGGGGAGCTTCTTGTCCACGTCCTCCACATGGGCTTCCCGGGCCAGCTGGACGATCTGCGCGGGATCATCCAGGCGGGACCTTTCGATGCCGCCGTACTCGGCGACCCCGTCCTTCATGGTCAGCCGGCGGAACGGGGCCCGGTAGCTGATCAGCTGCTCGCCCCACGGCCGCTCCACGGCCCCGCAGGACTGGGCGATGGTCTGGAACAGGTTCTCGATCATCACCATGACGTCGCGCAGATCCTCGCCGGCGGCGTAGCTCTCCATCATGGTGAACTCCGGGTTGTGCCGGACCGAGACGCCCTCGTTGCGGAACGACCGGTTGATCTCGAACACCCGTTCGAAGCCGCCGACGATCAGCCGCTTCAGGTACAGCTCCGGGGCGATCCGCAGGTAGAGCGGCATGTCCAGGGCGTTGTGATGGGTGACGAACGGCCGCGCGGTGGCGCCGCCCGGGATGGGCTGCATCATCGGCGTCTCCACCTCCAGGAAGCCCAGCCCCTCCATGTAGCGGCGCACCCCGGAGATGATCCGGGAGCGGGTCTGGAAGGTCTTGATGACCTCGGGATTGGATATCAGGTCCAGGTAGCGCCGGCGATAGCGGGTCTCCTTGTCCTGCAGGCCGTGCCACTTCTCGGGCAGCGGCAGGTGGGCCTTGCTGAGGAACTGCAGGCGCTGGGCGCGCACGCTCAATTCGCCCATCTTGGTGCGCATGAGCGGCCCCGTGACCGCAATGAAGTCGCCGATATCCAGCAGCTTCAGCACATCCCATCCGGGCGCCTGGAGGTCGTTCATGCGGAAGTAGACCTGCAGCTTCTCCCCGTTCTCGGTGATGTGCGCGAACACGCTCTTGCCCATCTCCCGGATGGCGATGACCCGGCCCATGACGCTCACCACCTGCGGCGCCGCCTCCAGCTGCTCGTTGCTGGCTTCGGCGTGGGCGGCCAGGATCTCCACGATGCCGTGGGTGCGTTCGGCCTTGCGCGGCCAAACGTCCAGGCCCATGGCCTGGAGCTTCTGCAGCTTCTCGATGCGGGCTTGGCGGTACTGGCTCAATTGCATGCGAACTCCAACGCGGGCGAAAGTCAAACCACCAGTCTATCGCGGGAGTTGGAATTATGCTCCAGCCCCGTCGCTACAACAGCCCCTTGGCCGTGGCCACGACGTTCGCCACCGTGAAGCCGAACTTCTCGAACAGGGTTTCCGCCGGGGCCGAGGCGCCGAAGTGGTCCAGGCCGATGCTGGCGCCGCCGTCGCCGACCCAGCGCTGCCAGCCGAAGGTGACCCCGGCCTCGATGGAGACCCGGGCCTTGACCGCGGCCGGCAGGACCGCCTCGCGGTACTCGGCGGGCTGGGCCTGGAAGATCTCCCAGCAGGGCATGGACACCACCCGGGTGGGGATGCCCTCGCCTTCCAGCGCGGCGCGGGCGGCCAGGGCCAGGTGCACTTCGCTGCCGGTGGCCATGAGGATCAGCCTGGGGGCCTGGCTGGCTTCCTCCAGGATGTAGGCGCCCTTGGCGGCGCCCCGGGTCTTGGCCGGGTCGAGCACCGGGAGCTTCTGCCGGGTGAGGGCCAGCCCCACCGGGCCGGTGGTGTGCTGCATGGCCAGCCGCCAGGCTTCCACCGTCTCGTTGGCGTCGGCGGGGCGGATGACGGTCATGTTCGGGATCATGCGCAGCGACATGAGCTGCTCCACCGGCTGGTGGGTGGGGCCATCCTCGCCGACGCCGATGGAATCATGGGTCCAGACGTACTTCACCGGCTGGCGCATGAGCGCCGCCAGGCGCACGCTGGGCCGCATGTAGTCGCTGAAGATGAAAAAGGTCGCGCCGAACACCTGGAGCCCGCCGTGCACGCTCATGCCGTTCAGGGCCGCGCCCATGGCGTGCTCGCGGATGCCCCAGTGGAAGTTGCGGCCGCTGCTCCTGGCCTCGAAATCGCCGGCGTCCTTCAGCACGGTGTCGGTGGAGGGGCTCAGGTCGGCCGATCCGCCCACCAGGTTGGGGATCTTGGCGGCCAGGGCGTTGAGCGCCTTGCCTCCGGCTTCCCGGGTGGCCAGCTTGGTCCCGGGCTCGAAGCTGGGCAGGATGCTCTCCCAGTCGGGCACCAGTTCGCCCTTCATCATGGCTTCGAACTCCGCCGCCAGGCCCGGGTAGGTGCCGCGGTAGCTTGCGAACATCCGCTTCCAGGCGGCTTCCTGCTCGCCGCCACGGGTCTCGCACTTGCGCCATTCGGCCAGGGCTGAAGGCGGCACCAGGAACTTGGCGTCCGGATCCCAGCCGAGGATCTCCTTGGTGGCGCGGATCTCCGGCTCGCCCAGGGGGGAGCCGTGGGCGCCGGCGGTGCCCTGCTTGGTGGGGGCGGGGAAGCCGATGATGGTGCGGCAGTTGATCAGGGTGGGCTTGCCGCAGGGGCGGCAGGCCTCCTCGAAGGCGCGGGTGAGCGCCTCCAGGTCCTCGCCGTCGGCCACCCGCAGCACGCGCCAGCCGTGGGCCTCGAAGCGCTTGCCCACGTCCTCGGTGAAGGTCAGCTCGGTGGAGCCTTCGATGGTGATGCGGTTGCTGTCGTAGAGCAGCACCAGCTTCTCCAGGGCCAGATGCCCGGCCAGGCTGGCGGCCTCCTGGGCCACGCCTTCCATGATGTCGCCGTCCCCGGCGAAGGCGAAGGTGCGGTGGTTCACCACCTCGAACCCGGGCCGGTTGAACCGCCCGGCCAGCCAGCGTTCGGCGATGGCCATGCCCACGGCGTTGCCGATGCCCTGGCCCAGGGGGCCGGTGGTGGTCTCGACCCCGGGGGTGTGGCCGAACTCCGGATGGCCCGGGGTCCGGGAGCCCCACTGGCGGAACTGCTTGAGCTCATCCAGGGACAGGTCGTAGCCGGACAGGTGCAGCAGCGAGTACAGCAGCATCGACACGTGGCCGCAGGAGAGCACGAAGCGGTCCCGGTCGGCCCACAGGGGGTTGCCCGGGTGGTGCTTGAGGAACCGGGTCCACAGCACGTAGGCCGCGGGGGCCTGGGCCATGGGGGTGCCGGGATGACCGCTGTTGGCCTTCTGGACGGCGTCCATGGCCAGGCAGCGCACGGTGTCGATGCAGAGTTTGTCGATGGTCGGGGCCTGAAGGGTCAACGGAATACCTCGCTATGTTTCTGATTATCTTATAGTCCTAACCGCGGTGTTCGGCACTTGCTTTCACGAACGCGGTGAACAGCGGATGGGGCTGCAGCGGCTTGGATTTGAACTCGGGATGGAACTGGCAGCCGAGGAAGTACGGGTGGTCGGGCAGCTCGATGATCTCCACGAAGGTGCCGTCCGGGCTCAGGCCGGTGAAGGCCATCCCTTTTTCTTCCATAGGTTTGCGGAATTCCGCCTGGTTGAATTCGTAGCGGTGCCGGTGGCGCTCGCTGATCTTCAGCGTGTGGTAGGCCTTGGCCGCCTGGCTGCCCTCGTCCAGCACGCAGGGGTAGGCGCCCAGGCGCATGGTGCCGCCCAGCTCCTCCACGTCCACCAGCTCGCGCAGCTTGAAGATCACCCGGTGCTTGGGATTCTCCTCGAACTCGGTGGAATCGGCCCCTTCCAGCCCGGCCACGTTGCGCGCGAACTCGACCGAAGCCATCTGCATGCCCAAGCAGATCCCGAAGAACGGCACCTTGTTCTCCCGGGCGTAGCGGATGGCGTTGATCATGCCCGTGGTGCCGCGCACCCCGAAGCCGCCGGGCACCAGGATGCCGTGGCAGTCGCCCAGGAAGGTGGCCGGATCGCCGTGCTCGATCTCCTCGCCCTCGATCCACTTGAGGTCCACCTGGGTCTCCAGGCCGTAGCCGGCGTGGTGCAGGGCTTCGATCAGGGACTTGTAGCTCTCCTTGAATTCCACATATTTGCCGACGATGGCGATGCGCACGCTGCCGATGGGGTTCTGGATCCGGTGCAGCAGGTCGTGCCAGGCGGTGAGATCGGGCCTGCGGTCGCCCAGGTTCAGCAGGGCCGCGACCTTGGCGTCCAGCCCCTCGAGGTGCAGGTTGAGCGGCACCTCGTAGATGGTGCTGGCGTCCCGGCAGCTGAACACGGCGTCGGGCGTGACCGAGCAGAACAGGGCGATCTTGTCCTTGAGGGCGCGGGGAATGTCCAGATCGGCCCGGCACAGCAGCACCTCGGGCTGGATGCCCATGGCCCGGAGCTCCTTGACGCTGTGCTGGGTGGGCTTGGACTTCAGCTCGCCGGCGGCCTTGATGTAGGGCACGTAGGTGAGGTGCATATTGATTGCGTTGCCCAGGCCGGCCTCCAGCTTGAACTGGCGGATGGCCTCCAGGAACGGCTGGGACTCGATGTCGCCCACCGTGCCGCCGATCTCCACCAGCACCACGTCCACGTCCTTGGCCACCTTCTTCATGGTGC
>Ga0181520_10000707_pt1 | contig 72086 bp, 70 predicted proteins | sample PEATcosm2014_Bin_29_FD_132451 | JGI IMG/M metagenome (GOLD analysis project Ga0181520, IMG submission 132451) | Peatland microbial communities from MTU Mesocosm Facility, Houghton, MI, USA - PEATcosm2014_Bin02_30_metaG | ecosystem: Environmental > Terrestrial > Soil > Wetlands > Peat | place... | reverse complement strand
TGCCGATGCGCCATTTTTCGACGCTTGCCGGGAGCGTGGCGCTGGGGGTAATGCTTATACCCATAGCGGTGCGCAGTACGGAAGAATTCATGAAGCTGGTCCCGCATTCGATCCGGGAATCGGCGCTGGCTCTGGGAGTTCCGGAATGGAAAGTCATCCTTTTCGTAGTGCTGCCGACCGCCTTTCGCGGCCTTATCACCGGGACGCTGTTAAATCTTTCCCGCATTTCCGGTGAAACGGCGCCGTTGTTGTTCACGGCCTTTGGCAACCGTTTTTGGAGCTCCGGCTGGCTCAACCCAATCGCCTCGCTGCCAGTCATGGTCTTCACTTATGCGGTTTCCCCATATGAAGACTGGCATCGACAGTCCTGGGCTGCGGCGCTTGTCCTGCTCATGCTGGTTTTGTCGGCGAATATTGGAACGCGGCTGCTGATGAGGAGGTCTTCGGCTTATGTTCAATGAGACGGAAGCGAAACGCAAAATTAACGCGGCGCCTACCAAATCGGCAAAGGAATTGATTATGGATCTTCCAGTAAAAAAAGAAGGAATTGCGGCGGAAAAAATTAACGCCTGGTTCGGAGAAAAACATGTCCTGCACGATGTCTCTATGGATGTGAAACCGCGCCAGGTGACGGCGATTATCGGCCCTTCGGGATGCGGTAAGTCCACGTTTATCCGCTGCATGAACCGTCTGCACGAGGTTGTTCCGGGGTCGCGCATGACCGGCAGGATCGTTATGGATGGGGAAGACATTTCCCGTCTGGACCCGGTTTTGTTGCGGCGCAGAGTGGGCATGGTCTTTCAGAAGGCGCAACCTTTCCCGACGTTAAGCATTTTTGAAAATGTCGCGGCAGGCCTGCGTTTGAACGGGATGAAAAACAAAACCTCTTTGGCGGAAATAGTTGAACAAAGCCTGGCCGGTGCGGCGCTCTGGGATGAAGTCAAAGATATCCTGCATAAGCCGGGAACCGGTCTTTCCGGCGGGCAGCAGCAGCGCCTGTGCATTGCGCGGGCGATCGCGGTTAATCCGCACATTCTGTTGATGGATGAGCCCTGCTCCGCCCTGGATCCCATAGCCACGGCAAAGATTGAGGAATTAATTCTTGATCTAAAACAAAAATATACGATTGTAATCGTAACGCACAACATGCAGCAGGCCGCGCGGGTATCGGAAGAGACCGCGTTTTTTCTGATGGGAGATCTGATCGAATTCGGGAAAACGCAGGAGCTTTTTACCATGCCGAAAGATAAGCGCACGGAAGACTACATCACAGGGAGATTTGGCTGATATGGAACGACATTTTGACCAGGATCTACAGTCTCTGAAAGAGCGGCTTCTTTACATGGGAAGCCTGGCCGAGGCGATGATCAATTTCGCGATTAAGGCGCTTGTCGGCCGTCAGGCGGAAATCGTCCAGAGAGTTTATCAGATGGAAGAAGACGTCAACCGCCTGCAGATGGAAATCGACGATCGCTGTCTCAAAATGATCGCTACCCATCAGCCTACCGCGACCGATCTGCGTTTTATTACCGGCGCGATGAAAATAAATTCGGATCTGGAACGCATTGGCGACCAGGCCGTAAATATCTGCCAGACTACGGAATTCCTGCTCAAAGAACCGGTTTTGAAGCCGTTGATCGACATGCCCCGCATGTCCGATATCGCCAAAAAAATGCTTAAAGACGCCCTCGATGCTTTCGTCAATAAAGACGAAAGTCTTGCCAGGTCGGTTTTATTGCAGGATGACCAGGTTGACGATCTGAAAGAGCAGATATTCAGAGAATTGCTTACCTATATGATGGCTGATCCGGGAACGATTAAGCGCGCCCTCGATTTAATTTTGATTTCCCGGAACCTGGAACGAATTGCCGATCACGCTACGAACATCGCGGAGGACGTGGTTTTCGTAGCTATCGGCAAGGACATCCGCCATCACGCTGAGGAACACGCAGCCGCGCAGCAATGACCAATTGTTGTAGGGGTCATTACCGCATGCTGTAAGCGGCCCTCCATTACGTCTTGGCGGGCCCTCCGCCGAGGCCTCAGTGGAGGACGGGAATCCGGATGTTTCTACTAAAAAGTCTGTATCCCCGATAAAGGCACTCGGGGATGACGGCTTAGTTGTAAAATACCTTCATGCTACGCCGTATGGCCGCCTTCCTTATTCTCGCCCTTCTTTACCCGTTCCCTGCCCACTCGATTTCCTCGCCCTGGAAAACCAACGCCCACGGCAGAGTAAGGCTGATTGCCCCCTACAAAGTCGCTCCGGACAAAGGTCTATTTTTTGTTGGGGTTCAGTTCGAACCTGTTCAGGGATGGCATGTTTACTGGAGAAATGCCGGCGACGCCGGATATGCTCCGAAAATGGACTGGAAAGGTTCCACGGGCATGTCGGAACCGCAAATCCTCTGGCCTGCTCCGCAGCGCATGCAACTGCCGGGCGATATCACTGACTTTGGATATGAAAAGGTAATTTATCCCGTTAGGATGAAGCGCGCCACAGGCCCGCTGCATCTTAATGTCGAGGTCAACTATCTGACATGCGGAACTTCCTGCGTGCCGCATAGCGAAGTTCTGGCTCTGGATATGCCTTCCGGCCTCCGCGAGGAAACAGATCCCGCAGACGCGCAGCTTCTGGAAAGCGCGATGCAGCAGATCCCTGTTCCCGTGGAGCAGGCGCCCGACATCCAATTACAGACACAGATAATTTCCGGCCAAAACGGACCCGTTTTCGAAGCGCTGATCCAGCCGCAGCCTGCTGTCAAAGCGGGCAGGCTTGATCTTTTCTTCGATAAGGCTGATGAACTTCAATTTGGGAAGCCTATGGTTCAGTGGCTTCCTGGGAACCGGTACAGGCTCAGCGCACCCATATCTTCTACTTCTCCTGTGGGATTCCGGCACGCATTATTGAACTACACCCTTACAGGCTTAGCCCGGGACCACCGCCCTCTCGCGGTAGAGGAGACCAAAACGTTTGATTTCTTTATCCCCTCAGCCGGAGCCCTGCAAAAACCCGTGGCAGTTCCGTCCGGGCCGGCGCTGTGGTTTCTTGGTCTGGCGCTTCTGGGAGGATTGCTGCTTAACGTTATGCCCTGCGTTCTGCCGGTTTTATCAATCAAGTTGTTCGGCCTTTTGCGGCAAAGCGGCGGCAGCAGGCTGATCATCGTTCGTAACGCCCTTGCTTCAGCGGCAGGGATCTGGATCTCATTTCTGGCTCTGGCCGGAGCTGCTGTTCTCGCGAAAGAAGCAGGCTACGCCGTGGGCTGGGGGGTACAGTTTCAGGAACCGGTTTTTGTAGCGTTGCTGTTCCTGGTGATTGGTCTGTTTGCGCTCAACCTTTGGGATTTATTCGAGATTTCATTGCCGGCTTCCGTCAGCCAGTTGGGACCCTGGACTCAACAGGAAGGAGCGCCGGGATATTTCTTTTCCGGGCTCCTGGCTACGCTGCTGGCAACGCCTTGCTCCGCTCCTTTCCTGGGGACCGCTGTGGGATTTGCTCTCTCCCAGTCTGCCGGTGTTATCATGCTGATCTTTCTTATGGTGGGGACCGGCATGGCCCTGCCTTACCTGCTTCTGGCCGTATTCCCGGGAGCCTTGGCGATCCTGCCCAGGCCGGGCGCCTGGATGCAGCGCGTCCGTTTCTTTCTGGGATTTTTCCTGGCAGGAACAGCGCTGTGGCTGGGGTATGTACTGGCTGGAGAGGTGTCCGCGCGAGGCAGGATTTTCTTTTACGGCCTGAGCGCTGTTATCGGAATTTTATGCATCGTTCGCCACAGGGTCCGTTTAAAGGGGAAATATCTCTGGTCCGTTTTATTAATGGTTATTCTGCTTGGCCTTGGTATCGCTGCGCTGAACGTCGTGGATATGAGTCGCAGCGCATCCGTTAATACGAATCGTACTGCGGGCAAAAACCTGCTGGCCTGGCAGCCTTTTGACGAAGCGGAAATCAGGAAACTGGCGGATGAAGGAAGAAAGGTGTTTGTTGATGTGTCTGCCGACTGGTGCTTTACCTGCAAAGTCAACGAGGCGACAGTCCTGGAAACCCCGGCCGTTGCGGAAGCTTTCGCTCAACAAGATGTCGTTTTGATGAAGGCGGACTGGACCAACCGCAATGAAACGATCGCCCGATATATGCAAACCTTCGGGAGGTTCGGCATCCCTTTTTATGTTTATTATGCGCCGGGAAAGTCTCCCCTTCTATTATCCGAACTGCTGACTAAACGGAAGGTGCTGGACGCGCTGAAAGGTTAGGGGATGAGTTCTAGGAATGAGTTCTAATCTCTGCCGATCAGCCAGGCAAGAAAGCGGCTGCTGCGGTCGGATATAGCTTCCGCGAACGCTAAATCTTTTTCGAACTGCCCCCATAAAAATGCAGCAATCCGCTCCGACAGCCGTACCAGCCAGTCATAAAAAGTTTCCATAAGGATTCGTAACAGGAATAAGAATTTATTGCAAGGCCACAGGATATTATCTACCGCGAAGTTCGAAAATCTTGGAAGGGCTGTGCGCGCCTTTGATGAGACGAAGAGCTGACGGTGGCACATTAAGATGGCGGGCAAGAACAGCAATGACTGCGGCATTGGCGCGTCCCTCGCGTGCCTCGGCGCGAACCTGGACAATAAAGGCGTCTGGCCCTTTAGGGGTGATTCTATTTTCTTTGGCGTCCGCCGTGACTCTAACTTTTAGATACATTTGATAAGAGACTGATGGCGGCTGCTTCTCCGCTGGCTATGCAGTCCGGTACTCCGATTCCGTTCAGCCACGATCCCGCCAGCGCCAGGCCCGGCAAATGCGAGACTTCATGGGAAATGGAATCAATAAGCTGCCTGTGCCCCACTTCGTACTGCGGCATGGCCAGGCGGTGCCGCCGCGCCTGCATAAAGAGAGGTTTTGCCCGGATGCCCAGCAGCTCTTCCAGGTCTTTTTCGATCAATCGGGCGGTTTGTTCATCCGGATTGCGCCAGATGGTTTCCGATTCATCGCCGGCGATAAAAGCCCTGATCAGCGCTTTCCCGGCAGGGGCGCGTTCAGGGAACTTGCGGTGGGAAAAAGTACATCCCAGAAGAATACGTTTTTCCACGGCAGGCACTACAAACCCAAAACCATTCAAAGGATGTCCGATCACCTGTTCATCGTAGATAAAATTCGCGGTGGCGGCATGCGCATAGCGTATACCGCCCAATTTCCGGGAAAGGGATGGAGCCAGCCTGGATAAAATCCCGGCAATAGTATAGGCGGGAAGCGCGAAAATTATCCCGTCTGTCTCAATAATCTCGCCGCTCTGTAGTTCAATCTTCCATTCCGTGCCCGATTTTTTAAAAATCCGGCGCACAGGCGCATTCAGCCGGATGATGGAACCGAGGACCCGGGTGATGCTGTCGGTCAATTCCTGCATGCCGCTGCGCAGGGTCATGAAAAGGCTGTAGCGCGCGCCGCTCGCCTGTCTCGTGCGGCTCATCCGGCGCACTCCTTTCAGTAGGCTGCGTCGTTCGCGCTCCATTTTCAGAAATCTGGGAAAAGTCGCGGCCAAACTGAGCCTTTCGGCATCCGCTCCGTAAATTCCGGCGACAAGCGGCTGGGCCAGACGATCAAGCGCTTCCGGACCAAGACGCCGGCGCACGAACGACCCCAGAGATTCGTCCTCCCGGCTTCGGAACGGCACGAACGGCTCTGCCAGAACGCGCAGTTTTCCCTGCCAGCTTATGATCGGGGAAGCAAAAAAGGAAGAAAGTCTTGCCGGGGCCAGTAGAAAAAAACCCTCTGGTATAGGATGCAGGCGTCCTTTGCGCACAATAAAACTCTGCCTGCATTCAGAACTGGTTTCCAGCAGATCGCCATTTAGGCCCAGCTCATGACAAAGATTGAGGGCCTGGGGTTTCTCCGTGAAAAATGAGTCCGGTCCTTCCTCCAGAACAAATCCTTCGCGCCTGGTTGTGTTGATGACTCCGCCGGCGCGGGACGATGCTTCCAGGAGTTTAATGTCGAGAGTAATCCCGCGGGATTGCGCCGCTTTTTGAAGCCGGTATGCCGCTGAAAGACCGGTAATGCCGCCGCCGATAACGGTAATTTTTTTCATCATGCCGGCGCCCTGCAGACAAGTTCTGCCATCATGCGGATAAAGAGAGGATGAGTGCCAACAGTCTGCGCGCGGCGGAAATGGATTCCGGCCTTTTCCGCCGCTTCCCGGGCAGCCACGTCGAGGTCAAACAGTACCTCCATGTTGTCGGACACAAAGCCGATGGGGATAACCAGCACGTCTCGGATATCTTTTGCCGCGAGCTTCCGCAGCAGGTCGCGGATATCCGGTTCAAGCCAGCCAATGGAAGCGGAACGGCTGGTGTAGGAGAACGACCAGCTGGAAGAATGGTTCAACTTTCTGCAAACACTTTCCGTAGTGGCAAATAATTCCTCCACGTAATGGGAAGACTGCGCCATGCTGTTGGGGAGGCTGTGCGCGGTAAAGACCCAGTAGGATGCTGGTGAAGAGGCAGCCTCAATGATCCTTTCGCAGACCGCATTTATAAACAAAGGATGGTCAAACCAGGGATCGACGTAAGTAATCGTCGGAGCATTCGGAATACGCTGACGCGCTTCATCCAGAGCTTGAACGTAGCGGCCGTAACTGGCTTCGGAGCGGTGCGCAGACATTATGAAGGTTACTACGCGGGCAATTCCTTCAGATGACATCTTTTGCAGGGTTTCTTCAAGAAAGGGGTGGCAGTTCCGATAGCACACATAAACAGGGATTCCGGCTTCCTCCCCCCTTGAGGGGAAGGATTGGGGTGGGGGGTACATATTCTGGCAGGCAACACCCCCCATCCCCACCTTCCCCCTCAAGAGGGGAAGGTGCATTGATAGAAAGGCTCCAAGAGCTTTTGCCTGCTGTCGCGTGATTTCATTAACAGGGGAGCAGCCGCCAATCTGTTTATACTGGCTGGTGACCTCCTTGATCCGGGCGGGAGGAATATTCCTGTCCCTGCTGACAGCTTCCATAAAGGGCAGGACATCGTCGGGTTTTTCCGGGCCGCCGAAAGAGACCAACAGCACGGCGTATGGACTGGGGGTCATCGCTGCGTTCCTGGCAATGACATCAGAGTCTTACGGCGCTCATTTCGTGCACCATTTCAACCAGCGCGATTGCATTTTCTTCGGGTGTATCCGGCAATACCCCGTGGCCAAGGTTAAAGATATGGCCCGGGCGGCCTGCTGCCTGATCTAATATGCGCTTCGCCTGCTTTCGAATCTCTTCAGGTTTACCAAGCAGTACGGAGGGATCGAGATTGCCCTGAATGGCAGCATTTCCCAGACGCTGCCAGGTCGCGTCGAGCCCTATCGTGGAATCGATACCGATCACGTCGCCGCCCGCATCGCGCATTAACTCCAGTAAGGCGCTGGTCCTGGTCCCGAAATGAATGACAGGAACACCCCCACCCATACCCTCCCCACTCGAGGGGGAGGAAGTAAGGGAGGGGGGGCATATGCCATCAATAACTCGTTTTGTGTGCGGGAGAACATGCGTCCGGTATTCTTCCGGCGTCAGGCAGCCCACCCAGCTGTCGAACAGCTGCACCGCCTGGACGCCTGCATGGACCTGCGCATTCAAATAGATGCTCAGGCTTTCGGAAATTGATTCCATGAGCGTGTGCCAGGCTTCAGGTTGCGCGTGCATAAATGCCAGCGTTCGCTCACAGTTTCGTGATCCGCGGCCTTCGATCACGTATGAGGCCAGCGTGAACGGGGCGCCGGAAAAACCGATCAAGGGAAGATCCCCTGAAAGAGCCTTCCTCGTTTTTCCGATGGCATCGGTGAGGAAAGATAAAGCGCCCATATCAGGGAGCTTGGCGATACGAGCGACATCTCCCGGCGCGCGCACAGGGGTTTCGATTACAGGCCCGCCGCCTTCCGTATATTCAAGCCCGAAACCCATGGGTTCAAGTATCAGAAGGATATCGGAGAAAATAATGGCGGCGTCTGCGCCCAGACGCTCTGCGGCATAAACGGTTATTTCCGCGGCGAGATCGGAGTCTTTGCACAGTTCAAGGAAGCTCCAGCGTTCGCGCAAGCCCCGGTACTTTTTCATATAGCGGCCGGCCTGGCGCATAAGCCAGATCGGAGTCCTGTCAGTGGGTTCTCGCCGGCAGGCCTTCATGAAGCGGGATTGCTGCAGGTCGATGAGCATGAAAGCATTTTATCATTCGAGGAATACAACATAAGGTGCTAAAATCGTCCTATAAATTTCCGGTTGGAGGACATTGTGAACCTACTTGAAGAACAAATGAGATGCCGCGGATGTTCAGCTTCGGCCTGGGCCGACGGTCGTTTTGCCGTTTCGGGATCAACTACGCATTACGCTCCGGATCGGACGCTTGTCGCCGGGCATCTGCGCCTGGAATTCGAACTCGATTTCAAAACGCGGTCCCTGCATGGATTGGCCGTTGCAGGAATGACTGCCGTAGCGGACGATGTCACGGAAGTATTTTTCGACGCGGTTGGTTTCAAGGATTTGAGGGTTTCTTCGGCTCGAAGGCCGGTCCGCCATGAATATGACGGCCGCAGGATAAAGATTTTGTGGCAAAAACCTCTTCCACGGGGGCAGAGAATTGATTTTTCCATCCGTTATCGCGTAGTACGTCCGAAGCTGGGGCTGCACTTCGTGGGTCCGGACAAGGATTACTCCAACAAACCTGTACAGGCATGGACGCAGGGTGAGGATGAATACAGCCGCTTCTGGTTTCCCTGTCACGACGCGCCGCAGGAGCGCATGACCACCGAAACCTTGATAACAGTTCCCGCGTCTTTCACGGCTGTTTCGAACGGCAGGCTGGCTGGGACTTCCCGCAATCGCCGCAAAAAGAGTATTACCTGGCACTGGAAACAGGATGTTCCGCACTCTCCGTATCTCGTGTCGTTCGTTGCCGGCGAGTTTTCAAAGATCGAAGCCCGCTGGCGCAACACCCCGGTTCTTTATTACTGCGTTCGCGGACGGGAAGACGACGCCCTGCGCGCCTTCGGGAAAACGCCGGAAATGATCGAATTTTTCTCGAAGAAGCTCGGTATACCTTACCCTTACGCGAAGTATTCGCAGGTCGCGGCAGTGGACTTCATTTACGGCGGGATGGAAAACACCTCCTGCACCACGCAGACGGCAATGACGCTGCATGACAAGCGCGCGCACATAGATTTTTCCAGCGATCCCCTGGTAGCGCACGAGCTGTCGCATCAATGGTTCGGGGACCTGGTGACATGCAGGGACTGGTCTCAGGCCTGGCTGAATGAAAGCTTCGCCACCTATTTCGAGGCTCTTTTTAAGGAGCATGACCTCGGCTACGACGAATTCATGTATGAGCTGCGCGAAAACGCTCATGCGTATTTTGAGGAAGACAAGGATCGCTACCGGCGGCCGATGGTGACCAATACATTCAAGAACGCCAACGACCTCTTCGACCGTCATCTTTACGAAAAGGGTTCGCTCATACTGCATATGATCCGGCAGCAGCTGGGAGACAAAGCCTGGTGGCGCTCGCTGAACCTGTATTTGAAGCGGCATAAGGGGAAAAACGTCGAAACCATAGATCTGATCGAGGCTTTCCGGGAGGCGACAGGCCGCAACCTGCGGGAATTTTTTGATCAGTGGATTTACAAGGCCGGACACCCGGAATATCGCGTGCGTACATGGTGGGATGCCCGCCAGAAAAAGCAATTTATCCGGGTGATTCAGGCCCATGCGACGGGCAACGAAACGGGGCTGTTTTCGCTTCCCGTGACCTTCGCCCTGCATACCACTAGCGGCGTCGAGCGCCGTATGGAGAAGGTTGATAAGAAAGAACACATTTTCTCGTATGCACTGCGTGAAGAACCGGAATTCGTGCTGTTTGATCCGGAGCATACGATCCTCAAGAAGATAAATTTCGTGAAGCCTGAAGCGATGTGGTTTGCGCAGCTGCGCAGGGACCCGCATGTCTTAGGCAGGATCGATGCCGCTGAGGCTCTCGGGAAGCTCGGCAGTCCGTCAGCCGTAGAGGCCCTGATCCAGGCCCTTGAATCCGAAAAATTCTGGGGAGCTCAAACGGAAATCTCCCGCGCCCTCGGTAGAATCAATACCTCAAGCGCCATGGAAGGCCTTCTTAAGGCTTTAAGGACGATCAGGCATCCCAAAGTCCGGCGGGCGCTTTATGAAGCGCTGGGACGTTATTCAAATCCTCAGGCGCTGGCAGCGTTGCGTTCCGGTTCTTCCCGCGAAGAAAGTTATTTTGCGGAGGGAGAGGCGATCCGCGGCATGGGCAAAATGCGCGATGCCGCAGTATTGCCTGAACTGAAACGGCTTCTGGAGCGGAGTTCCTGGAACGACGTAATCCGGTGTGCTGCGCTCGACGCGATCGCCTCACTGAGGATCCCGGAGTCGATCGAAATATTGAAAGCTCATACTAAGCGCGGCCACTCCGCCAGCGTTCGCATGACCGCGATCCGCGCGCTCGGCGCTATCGGTCATGGCAGAGAAGATATTCAAACCCTGCTGGTCCGTTTGCTGGGGGACCCGTACCTGCTTATACAGATTGCCGCGGCGCGGCAGCTGGGGATAATTGCCGACGAACGCGCGGTCACTGCATTGATGAAATATATCAGTGGAGACCTGGATGGCAGGCTTAAACGTACCGCCGAGGAAGCAGTCCGCAAAATTCGCAAAGGCATGGAGCAGGAACTGCCGTCCGCTCGTCATTCCCGCATGTCGTAAGCGGGAATCCCTCAATAAAGGCCTTTATGGAGGGATCCCCGATTACATCCTCGGGGATGACAGCTTATGGGCCCGGCCTTCCAGAACGACAGAGGTTTTATGATCTCACCATCCAAACAATTGGCGCTCACGGAGAAGATGCGCTCGCTCGGCATCTTCGAGCATGATATCGAAGAGCAGTTTATCCGCTCCGGCGGCAAGGGCGGGCAGCACGTAAACAAGGTGTCAACCTGCGTGTATCTGCGGCACCGGCCTACGGGGATTGCAGTCAAATGCCAGGAAGACCGCTCGCAGGCTGTAAACCGGTTCCTGGCGCGGCGGCTGCTCGCTGATAAGATCCAGGCAAAGGTTTTAGGCGAGAAAACCGAAGCGCAGCGCCTGGCAGAGAAAATCCGGCGCCAGAAGCGCCGCCGCAGCCGCAGAGCCAAAGAAAAAATGCTTGCGGACAAGCACCACCAATCCCTCAAAAAGCAGGAAAGATCCCACCAACTGAAATTTGACGAATAGAAGGTTCTACTCCGGCTGGATTTTGATGATGCTGCCGGTATGGGGTTTGACGGGTTTTCCCTGATAGGAAATATGCAGCAGATAGTCGCCCGCGGAAACTTTGGGGTCGATGGTTAAATCCGCGGAAAGTGTTGAAGGATCAATAAATTTGAACGGAGTAAGCACCAGGCCGGGGTCGTCCACTTCCACCTGAAGGCCCGCGGCGAATTCCGGAGTCATGTCCCGGCCATAAAGCTTTAACTGCGAGGTATGTCCGGGAACGCCTTTCGGAGCCAATTCAAGCCTGTCCGTCCAGTTCGGAGGCACGATCGTGAAGACAGTTTTATTTTCGCTGAGCGCTTTACCGGTCAGTCCCGAAACCGTTACGGTGTAGTTCCCTTCCGGAGCGTTGGAAGGAATTTTAAATTTGCCGTGCATCTCCGTTTCCGACTTCCAGGTAAAGCCCGTGTTTCCCATATTGAGCTCGTTGACTTTTGCCTTCAGCGAACGGGCGTCATCAGCCGTGAACCCGGTGCCATGCAGGGAGATGTCCACCGTGTCCCCGGGCCTGCGGAAAGGCTGGTCTGAAGTCACGTGTTCGGCCAGGCCGGTTTCTCCCAGATTCGGGTGAACGATGTGGATCATCTGCTCGTTGCTGAAAACTTCCCGGGAATTCATGTACGCGGTCAATCCAAAAACGCCTTCTTCGATGCCTGGTCCGATCTCGATAACTCCTTCCATGGCGTAGGGCAGGTGCGCTTCCAGAGGAGACAATTCCAGGGTATCGGTGCTGGGCTTAACACGGAATTGCCTGGCCATGCTGTCATCCAGATTGGTCACCACGCGGAACCGCCCGGACCGGCCGTCTTCGCCCATGGCGATAAAATACATATTCAAAACCTCGCCCGGGCGGACAACGCCCAAAGGTTTTTCAGCGCGGAACACCGGCAGGTTGTGAATCAGAACACGGGGGAAAATATATTCCGTCAGAGCTTCCGGGCCCACATCAATCTGCCCGTGGATCTGGTTGGCGGTAACCAGGCGCAGATTTTTCACATTTACATCCAGACCGCCGCATTCCACCTGAATCATGCTTTCGAATTCCGTCGTAAACCCGGAACCATTGATGTCGAAGTCCAGCGTGTTTTCCGGCCCTATGACATCCTGGCTGTAATACATGCGCACGATGGTAACTTCTTTGGGTATAAGTTCTTTATGCAGGACTATGGGAGGCGGCTTGGGAATCGCCGACGGCGCAGCCGGAGGAGGAGCGATCGGAACTTCCGAGGTTTTCTCCGGCGTGGGAGCCGGAGCCTGGGGCGGAGCGGCGGGCACAGGCAGCTGCTCCGCCACCTTTGACGGCAGCGACGGGACAGCGGGCGTATGTCCCGGAGACAGAGCCCCGGGGGTTCCCGGAACGCCTGCGATTTTTAGGCCCTGGGGCTTCAAAGATCCGGACGATGGAATCATTTTTACAGGAGCGGGTGAAATTGGAAGCGGCGGCGTACCCGCCGGAGGATTAACCGGGATGATCGTGACCGGTTTCACGGGAGCGTTCGCCGGAGACCGATACCACCGCCACCCCTGTCTTAATAAGAACAGAAGCAGTAATAACAACAGCAACGCCAGTAATGTTCGCCGGGTTCGCATATCTATATTATTTTTACTGCATCCAAGTATATTAAAAGCGGAAGCAGAATTGTCCATATTATGAGCCTGGTTCTGATGAAAATGAAATATGCGGAAAGCAGAACGGCCATAACCGCCATCGGCCAGCGGATATCCGCTTTTCTTTCTCCCGGGAGTTTGATGATTGGGCACGAAATAAAACCCATGGCAAGCCCGTCGGAAATTGAGAAAGATGTAACCTGTCGCCGGACGAGTCTGTCATAAGCGGTGACACTCCACACCAGGAGCGGCGATGAAGTTATCACGGTTAATAATCACGGCCCTCAGCATCGGTTCGTTAATTCATGTCCCGGCCGGAGCGTTTGCTTCAGGATCAGGCGAGTCTGCGCCGGATGATCCCGTTGCGGCGCGCGGCGTTGGCGACAGTATGACGTCCGTATCGAAAGAACCCGCCGAATCCTCCCGCGCGGCGTTTGCGCACATAATACCGGAACAGATAGAACCTGAAGTAACGGAAGAAGATATCCACGCGCTTGAAGCCAATCTTCAGGAAGCAATAAACAACAACGGGCCGCTCAGTGCGGAAGCGGAAGCCGCCCAGCGGCGGTTGAATTACATGAAATGGGCGTATAAGAATTCCAGTCACAACCCTTCCTGAGCTGAAATAATCAAGGTACAACCATAGTCCGACAGGCCCGGAAACCACGCTTTTTGAAATGAATTTCGGGCTGAATCCGAGGCCTGGCCGGTCCGACATTCCGTCGGAAAACTCCTACAGGCTTTGCCGGCTAAAAACCCATATACAGGAGCGCCATCCGTTATTTTCCGTCGGTAAAAAGAAAAAATAATTAAATCGGCATTAAGTGGAAAAACCTCCAGTAAAGTTCTTCTAGCAGGAAGATCTCGAGCTGGGGGTTTTTGTGACGGATCAAGAGAAGAAAAAAGCCGGCCGGTTTTTGTCGTTGCCATTGTTGGCGGCGCTGTCTGCTGCCGTCATTTTCATTTTTGACGCCTCCGTGTATGCTTCTTCGGGAACGGAAGGCGCCAGCTTCCTGGATATCCCGGTTGGCGCTGAGCCCGCAGCTTTGGGAGGCGCGTACAGCGCAGAGGCGGCGGATGCTTACGCGCCGACCTGGAATCCCGGAGGTCTGGGTTTCGTTGATAACACCCAGCTTGCCGGACAGCATCTTTCATACCTTGAATCCATTCACTATGAGTATTTGAGCTTTGTCCATCCTCTGCGTGAAGGCAGTTCAATAGGGGGTTCCGTACAGTACCTGGGGTCCGGAGACATCCAGGCTACGGATATCAGCGGTAATAACATCGGAACGTTTTCCAGCTATTATGCGGCGTACAACCTTTCCTATGGCCGGGCGCTGAATTCACGGCTTTCTCTGGGCGTCACCGGGAAATGGATCAACGCGGCGATCGACGATGTCACCGCGAACGCGTTTGCCGCTGATTTTGGAAGCATGTACAGACTGAGGAACGACTTAACTCTGGCTGCCGTACTGACCAACGTGGGCAGCCAGCTAAAATTCCTGGAAGAAGGGGATTCTCTTCCCATGGCATTTCATCTGGGGGCGGCGTACCGCCCGTTTCCCAAATGGAATTTTGCGGTTGAAGGGGTTTTCCCAAAGACGGGCCTGGTCAGCGGACATCTTGGGATAGAGTGGAAACCCGTTTCGGCTATTTCATTATTGACAGGTTATCGGACCGATACGCTTAACGGCTTGTCCGCTTTGGCCGGCTACAGCGTAGGCGTGGGCCTCCACGTCTGGGGTCAGGAGTTTGCCTATGCCTGGCTTCCTTACGGGGAATTGGGTAATACCAATTACATATCGATGATTATCCGCTTCGGCAACAAGCATCCCGCAAGCCGCGATCTTATCCAGTATCATGCGCATCGCCCGGAAAATACCGGCACAGAGGAAGATCAGGATCACCGTCTCTTAATGCAGCTCTTGGACAACAGTTCGGACAAGACCGCAGCTAATCCTGAGGTTCAGCCGTTAAAGACTCAATGAAAATGCAGAATGCATCGTTTTCGCCGGCGGCATTGGCAGGGGCAGGCAACACCACCCTCCAGTTGACCATCCCAGCCAATGCGCCGGTTGCGTTATAAAGGAACTTCAATGAAGGACATCAGCGGCCGCATCGTGTCATTCCGTCATCACAATGTGGTATTGGACAAAGACCTGGCAGACTGGTACGGGATGAAGCGCGTGGAACTGCGGCAGCTCTTTTGCCGTCATAAGAACCGTTTTCCATCCGATTTCCTTTTTAAATTGACCAGGAAGGAAATGCGGGCGCTGCAGGGTGAAAAATACAGACCAGCGCCGCCGGACATGGTGTTGCGCCCGTTCGCTGTAACCCAGCAGGGCATAGCCATGCTCTCCGGAGTCATTCCCGGCAGCAGGCGGGTAGCCGGAGTGAACGTTGTGCTGATGCGCGCGTTTCGTGAACGGGAGAATGGGATCCGGGATCTTGAGGTTTATCGCAGGCTGGACGGGATGCGCCGAAAATATGATGCGCAGTTTAACCAGGTTTTTAAGGTGATCCCTGCCGAGGACCGCGAAGAACACGCTTCCCGGCGGCTGATCGGTTTTAAAATCAGCCCCAACAGGTAGTGGTGCGTCTCCAACAGCTAGTCCTACCTCACAGACAAAAGCACGGGCCTGGCTCCAATCCTTCGGAGCCAGGCCCTTTAAATCAGAAACGTCTAAATTCTTATCCCTTGTCCTTCACTCTATGTATAACTTTTTTATATTACGCGCAGATGGCGATATTGTAAATTCTATGTAAACTACAGCAGTTGAAAGTATCCGTGGGGAAAAGGATTAAAACTGTGAAATTGTCGATGGGCCCGTGGCTGATTGCCGTATTGGTGTGTATTTCCGCCGTTTTCGTTCAGGCGGAAACTCTGGATGACTGGCAGAAAACTTTCAACGAACCGGCCACCCAGCGTAAAATGCTTGAGAGTATCTTCCCGGATCAAATTGAATCTGCCGCACCGGTTAAAAATAAGGAAGGGTTGTGGCTTTTTGAAAAGCAAAGCAAATTAGCTGCGGTTCGGCCAAAACATGTCATTCAATCGTCTGGATTAATAGTTACGGTTCTCATCTATTCCGATCCCGACCAGCCGCCATTAAGTGCGGTGAGTTATCTCTTCAGAGATACTTATCGAGAGCCAATCGCGCTTTCCGATGGATGGGCTCCTGAGGAAAAAGTCGAATCAATAACGCTCAAAGGGATAAATAAATCTTTTATTCTTGTTGAAGATTTATTTGTCGGCAAGGATGCCAGGCCCGTCAGTTCGCGGGCCGCTCTGCTGGATGTTTCGACCGACAACGGAGGAACGGGCTTCCGTACCGCCTGGCAGAATGATTCTTCGGTGCAGTTTTTTGTAATTGGTTTTGCCGCGCCTCATCAGACTGAACAGGAAGATCTTGTTGTAAAGTCGTTCCCTCCTCCTTCGGCCTCCGATTCGAATTCGCTATATGGGGATTCTCGTGTTTTCGGAAACGCGGCGAATACCTATTCAGGATCGTCTTCTACCCGGTATATGGCTTACCGCTGGACCGGATCCCGCTTCGAGCCGGAAGATTTGCAGTCTGAAAACTGGCTGAAATCCCTTCCCGACAGCGCCTGGCAATACAGCCCGCTGAAATAGGTTTTTATGGAAGAGTTACGCGTTCGGTGACTGTGTACACGCCGTAAGCGGTGTCAACGGCAATTTCCGCCATATAGGTTCCCGGTTCAATGCTTGGGAAATGGAAGAAATTGGTCCCGGCCCTGGCGCCCAGCGCTCCAGGCTTGATGTCCCAGGTTTTAATTGTGTCGCCGTTCATCCTGTAGAGTGTGACGGATACCGGAGCTTTTGCGGCGAGGTAGTAGGATAGCCCGTGCGTTTCCTTAATAACGTCCCGGATTATTGCGGTTCGCATTACCGCCGGGCGGTGAAGGCCGGTTTCGCCTGCGGGCGCAATCATGGGTGGGACCGGGATGGCCGCCGCAAGGACAATATTGCCGTCCTGCCTGTCCGCCGCCATGGGTGTAGCGGAAGACGCATGAGCGCGGGCCAGGCAAATGGCGCTGAGCGTAAACCCTATGGAAAAAGCTAATTTTTTGTTCATACGCATAGTTTACCCGGCGAATGTTACAGGCGCATTACGCCAAAGTTAACTCCAGGTAAATTGAGAGTGGCGAATTAATGAGCCACCCTCATCCCCGAGGACGTAATCGGGGAACCAGATTTGTTATATAAGCTGGATCCCCGCCTTCGCGGGGATGAGGCCGTTTTCTATGAGATATTTCGCCGGCCTCAAATTGACAAATACGGCGGAAAACCCTTAGAATCGGTCGAAGGAAGAAAAGAGCGATTATGTCTGATGTTCTGGTGCTGAACAGGAACTTCTACGCCATCCATATCACCAGCTGGCAGCGGGCGATATCCCTTATTTATACGGACCATGCGCGGGTCGTTGATGAGGATTACCGCCAGTACAGTTTTCAGGATTGGCGCGAATTGTCCCTGCTCATGAGGGAATCTCCTTCCGGTTTTGTTTCCACTCCTACCTTCCGCATCGCCATACCTGAAGTCATAGCGCTGCGCAACTACGACAGGCTTCCGGTAGGCGACGTAAAGTTCACCCGCCGCAATATCTATGAACATTATAATCACCGCTGCTGCTACTGCGGGGAGAAGTTTAATACGGCGGAGTTGAATCTGGAACACGTCCTGCCCCGGTCCCGCGGGGGGAAAACCGACTGGAGCAATATTGTTACGGCCTGCATGCCCTGCAACCTTAAGAAAGCGGACAGGCTCCCGGAAGAGGCCGGCATGAAGCTGCTGATCAGGCCGTTTAAGCCCAAATGGCGGGGCAGCTCCTCGCTGGTTTTCCGCGTGCCAGTTAAAATCAAGGCTTCCTGGCAGCGTTTTATAGACAACGTTTACTGGAATACGGAACTGGAATCCTGACCACCTCTCAGGCTGGAGGTCTTCCTTATGAAAAAAGCTGAATCGAATACGCAGTCTTCGTTTTTTCTGTTAACCGCTTCCGGCAAGGATTCTCCCGGCCTTGTGGCGTATCTGACGCGGATTGTTTTTGAGGCGGGAGGCAATATCGAAGACGCCAGCATGACGCGTCTCGGCGGCGAATTCGCGATGATGTTCGTGATCTGGCTGCCGGCGGGAATCAAATCTCCAAAACTTAAGGAATCGCTGGAAGCCGTAGGAAAGGAATCGGGCTTGTCGATTTATCTGAAACCCATCCCGGAATCGCTGGCTCATCGTGAGCCGCAGCCCGAAGCGCAGTTTCTTATTTCCGTTTACGGTACCGATAAGCCGGGGATTGTATATAAGGTAACGCAGGCCCTGGCCGACAGGCAGATCAATATTACGGACCTGAATACGCGATCTGTGCAACGCAACGGGAAGCCGATCTATGTGATGCTTCTGGAAGTGCAGGCGCCTCAGAATCTGCGCCTCAATGATCTGCGCGAAGAGCTTAACCGTCTGGGACGGGAGCTCGGCATCGAAATAAGCCTGCAGGACATGGAACCTGTCGAACTCTAAATGATCCTGGAAGTTGTGCGTTTCCCGCATCCCGTTCTCAAAACCTCTGCCTCTCCGGCGGATCCTGCCGACCCTGCCGTTCAAAAACTGATAGCGGACATGCTGGAAACCATGAACCACCATAACCGCTGCGTCGGGCTGGCCGCGCCGCAGGTAGGCGTTTCCAAATGCGTCATTGTGGTGGACGCTTCACGCATAGATAAACCGGGAACCCGCCATGGACCGGTCGCGCTGGTGAATCCGGTTTTAAAAAGGCTGACGGGCGAAAAAATGCTGCGCGAAGGATGCCTGAGCGTTCCAGACTACACCGGTAACGTGATCCGCGGCACGAAGGCGCTGGTGCAGGGGCTTGATCCTCAGGGAAAAGAATTGATTATTGAAGCGGAAGGATTCGAAGCGATAGTCTTTCAGCATGAACTGGACCATCTGGGCGGAAAACTTTTTCTGGACCGGGTAGGATCTCTGGAAACGGACGTGTTCAGACGGAAGAAATACGCGTAATTCAGATCAAATATCAAAGATCAAAAATCAAAGAGCCGTCTTTTTGCGATTTGTTTTTTGATATTTGAGGTAGTCGCGGAGCGCGGCGCGGGCGAATGGATTTTTTGTGATGCGCGCGGCCTGCCGGACCGGCAGCCATTTGAAGCTTTCCAGTTCCTCCGGGTGCGGACGGATCTTTCCCGCCAGGCGCTTTCCCAGATACACAAAACTGATCATGTAGCTGCCGCTGTCCTTGAAAGTCTCTGAGTAAATCCCCAGCAGCCGTCCCAGCTTTACGCGGATTCCCAGCTCTTCCCGTACTTCCCGCAGCGCGCTTTCGCAGGGATGTTCCGCATAACCGATAAATCCTCCGGGCAGATTCCAGATGCCTTTTGTCAGGCCGCGCGCTCCGCGCACCATAAGCACTTTGCCTTTTTCTATGATGGCCACCTTGGCTGCGCCCCTGGGGAGGCTCCTGTTTACGGCAAGCTGTACAATGACGTCGATATTTTTCAGGCCGGGGATGTCATCCTTGTGAAACCAGCGCTCAGGGTGATGTTGCAGGTTAGGCTTGGCGAAAAGCACCCGCCTGCCGGCAACCAGCATGACGGAAATGGCCTCGAATGAGCAGGGAAGTTCCTTCCGGGTTTTGGGAAAACGCCAGCGACCTCTGTCTTTGACGAGATAAACCTGGCCGTCCGACTCCAAATAGTAAAAATCAGGGGTCATTTTGATCGTCGCTCGTTGCTCATGGCGGCGAACTCCTTCGCGTGGTACGTGATGATCAGGTCCGCGCCGGCGCGCCGCATACCCAGAAGTATTTCCCGGATAACAGCTTCCTCGTCAATCCAGCCCTTTGCGCCGGCGGCTTTAACCATGGCGTATTCCCCGGAAACGTTATACGCGGCTACGGGCACATGCCAGGTTTCCTTGATGCGGCGGATGATGTCGAGATAGGCGAGAGCGGGTTTTACCATGACCATGTCCGCGCCTTCCGCGATATCTTCGGCGACTTCCCGCAGGGCTTCTTCTATGTTTGCGGGGTTCAGTTGATAACTGCGGCGGTCCCCGAACCGAGGCGCGCTTTCCGCCGCTTCGCGGAAGGGCCCATAAAAAGCTGAGGAGAATTTGGAAGAATAGCTCAAGACCGGCGCCTGCTCAAACCCGTGGCGGTCCAGCGCATTACGGATGGTCTTTACCGCGCCATCCATCATGCCGCTGGGCGCAATAATATCCGATCCCGCCCGCGCCTGCGCGAGCGCCGTCTTTGCAATGATCGCAAGCGTGGCGTCATTGTCAACGTCAAACGACTGAGGCCTCACCCGGCCCCCGGCCACCCTTTCCCTGAGGGAGAGGGGCTGGGGATGAGGCTTCAATATCCCGCAGTGGCCATGGCTGGTATATTCGCAGAAACAAAGATCGGTAATGACCAGCATTTCCGGGATGGATTTTTTCAGAGCGCGGACCGCCTGCTGGATGATCCCGTTTGCGGCATAGGCGTCCGAGCCTTTCAGGTCCTTCTTCTCAGGAATGCCGAAAAGCAGAACGGACCGGATGCCCAGCCGGTAAAGTTCTTTTGCTTCCTGCAGGAGGCGGTCGATTGAAAACTGATATTGCCCGGGCATGGAAGATACAGGCCGGGCTGTATCTTTACCGGGACGGACGAAAAGAGGCGCGATCAGCCGGTCCGGCGAAAGAGATGTTTCGTTGAGACGCGAACGGACAAGAGGATTTACGCGCAGCCTGCGCAGGCGCGTAGTTGGGAAGGTCATTCCTTGAGGCCTGCCTTTTTGAGGACTTTCAGCATTTCCTTATGGATGCGGGCGTTGGAAGCGAGCGTCTGGATCCCGTAAGGATTGAACGGCTTCCCGAGAAAATCAGTCATCCGGCCTCCGGCTTCTTCTACGATAAGAGATCCCGCCGCCACATCCCACGGTTTGAGCCGCCATTCCCAGTAGCCGTCCACGCGGCCGCAGGCCACCCAGCAAAGGTCGAGCGCTGCCGCGCCGGCGCGGCGTATCCCCTGGATATGCTTCATGAAAGCGGCTACGAATTTCAGATAAAAGTCCGCGCGCTGCCTGCGGTCGTAAGGGAAACCCGTAAGCAAAAGCGCTTCGTCCAGATGTTTTGTTCCGGACACAGCCAGGCGCACGGTGGACCTCCGGGTTTTCAAATATGCTCCCCGTCCTTTTTCCGCGAAGAAAAGCTCCTCCCGGAACGGATCATACACGCCGCCGAGCTTCATTTTTCCGTCTTTTTCGAGGCCGATCGATACGGCGACCTGCGGGAAGCTGTGAGCATAGTTGGTGGTACCGTCGAGGGGATCGACAATCCATTTAAAACCGCCCCCCATCCTGCACCCTCCCCCTCGAGGGGGGAGGGAGGGGGTGGGAACGGTCCCTTCTTCTGTCAGGAAATTGTGGTCGGGAAAGTGTTTTTTGATAATTTTAACGATTAGTTTTTCAGAGGCGCGGTCGACCGCAGTGACAAGGTTGATGGGGCTGTCTTTGAAGGTGGTATGTTTGGGACGGTGCAGGCCTCTGCGGATAACGTCGCCCGCCTCCCGGAGCGCTTCAAACAGAACGCCCCTTGGGTCAGGCATAATGTTTGATGATTGCCCGGGCAAGGGATTCGGTGGTATAGCGCGGGGGGCGGATGGCGGCTTTTATGCCGTAGCCGCGCAGAGTCCCGGCGGTCACCGGGCCGATCGCCGCGGCCCTGGTTTTCTCAAATATCTTTTTTCTCCGGCGGGGGGTGAAATGCTGCATGAAGCCGTCGACCGTAGACGAGGAGGTAAAACTGATCAGGTCGATTTTCCCGTCGGCAAACCGCTTTTTCAATTCCCGCGGGAAGCTGCGGATTTTCTGCGTGCGGTAAACCGGAGCCAGGGTTACCGAGGCGCCTTTGTGCTCGAGCATTTTGGGCATGACGTCGCGCGCCTCTTCCGCGCGTGCGATCAGGACGCGGCAGCCCTTGTCCGGTTTGACGGCTTCGGCCAGGGCTTCGCCGCGGTATTCCTCCGGGAAGGCGGAAACTTTAAAGCCGCGCTGAACAAGCTGTTCCGCGGTTTTGGGGCCTATGGCTCCCAGCCGTATTCCGCGAAGGTCGCGCACGTCCCCGCCAAGCTGGCGCAGGCGCAAGAAAAACCACTTCACGCCGTGAGCGCTGGAAAAGATGATCCAGTCAAACTGAGGAAGCTCGCTTAAGGCCTTGTCCAGCGCGGCCCAGGTTTTGGGCGGCTGGATCTGAATCGTGGGGAAGGGGATTACTTCCGCGCCCTGTTCTTCCAGCAGTGCGGCGAATGCCGCAGCCTGGTCGCGGGAGCGGGTGATGACCACGCTTTTTCCGGAAAGGGGAAGCGCATCGTACCGTTTGTTCCACAGGGAGACGTCGTTGCCTATAAGCGCGAACGCGGGACCGGAAATATCCGCTTTTATAACTGTTTCGGAAATCGTGGCAATCGTCCCTGCCAGCAGGCGCCGCCCCGTAATGGGCCCGCATTGGATAACGTCAGCCGGAGTATCCGCGCGCCAGTTATGGCGGAGCAGTCTTTCCGTGATGCCCGGGAGCTGTTCGAGATCAAGAAAAACAACCAGTATGCTTTTACGGGAAATCCGCGGCCAGTCTATCAGGCCCTCTTGTTTGCCGGAATCTTCCCGGGCGTCCACGAATGTGATCATGGAAGCGTCCATTGATTCCATCAATGGGATTTCTGAAAGGATGGTGAGCATGTCTGAGCGACGCATGTGAATTCCTTCTGATTTGTCATTCCCGCAGATTGTAAGCGGGAATCCCTCTTAGTTTAGGGATCCCCGCCTTCGCGGGGATGAAACCGTTTCCTGTAAGTTTTAGGCCGGTTTCAGTTTACCAATTTCCACGAAATCGCTCAAATTATCTCTTATTCACTTCGAATGCTTCGGTATCAATGGAGCGTATTTAAAATATTGCTTTTATTCACAATATATGATATGTATATGTTGCTTTTATGCTAATTTCATCTGCTCAAATTCTTGAAGTACTGAGAAGGCAAAATGCCTGGTGGCAAACTGGAAAAGTGCCTGCAGAATTGACTCCCTCCTTCCGCCGATCCGCATACTATGAGATTCAAGGATTTTTAGGTATTGCCGGCCTTCAGAGAGCGATCATTCTTTCGGGGGCCCGGCGCGTTGGCAAGACATTCATCTTACATCAGATTGCCGAAGAAGAAATCCGAAAAGGACTGGCCCCGCGACGAGTGCTGTACGTATCCTTTGAAGATTTGACCCTTACGCAGGCGAACCTGCGCGAAATTCTGGATCTTTACGAAAAAAACATCGACCCGATTGGGGAAGGGACTCTTATCCTTCTTGATGAAATCCACTACACAACGGACTGGACCCGCTGGTTAATGACCATCCTTCGGGAATATCCCAAGGCCAGGATCGTTGCTACCGGATCAGCCTCAACATTGATCCGAGATTCTTCGCGAAACGAATCGGCGGCGGGACGGTGGGTCACGGTGCATGTGCCGACGCTTTCCTTTTACGAATATGTTTCTCTCGCGAACATCGCGACTCCGTCATTACCCGCCGACCTGACGCTCGATGCGCTTTTTGTATCCGACGCTCGTGTTCAACAGTCCGTGTTGTCAGCCTGCGGCGCTTTAGAGAGAGAGTTCAATCGCTATCTCTTGCAGGGAGGGTTCCCCGAACCTGTCGCGAAGAATTTTCCCCTGGCAACGGCGCACAGACTGCTTCGAGAGGATGTGATCGACAAAGCCCTCAAACGTGATATGGCCCAGCTTTATGGAGCCCGCAGCCTGGGGGAACTCGATCAACTCTTCGTCTATCTCTGCTTTAATTTTGGAGGGATCGTCGAACGCAGAACGTTATCAAAAGAAATGGGAGTTGCCGCCGCCACTGTAGAAAATCACTTGCAGCGCCTTGAGGACGCTCATTTGATTTACCGGCTGGAGCCGTTTAGCCTGACCGGTAAAAAATCGTTAAAACCCCGTCCCAAGGTCTACGTCGCGGATCCTTCGCTCCGGAACGCCGCGCTCCTTCGCGGGGAAGGGCTTTTCAGCAATGAAGAGGAACTCTCCGCGGTGATCGAAGGATGCGTGTTCAAGCATCTGCATGGATACTACATATCAAATAGCCCGCGCTTTACCTACTGGCGTGATACTCAGGAAAAAGAAGTTGATTTTGTCCTCATTTTTCCGGATGGCAGCCGACTGGCCTGGGAAGTGAAGTATCGGGAAACGCCCGCGCTCAAGATGCGAGACGCTCTGGTTGGTTTGGTTCAAGGACCATCGGCGCCCAGGCGCGCCTGGGTGGTTACGAAAAACACGACCGACTACGGCGCCGCATACGAAGGACGCATATTCCAAATCCCGGCTTTTCTATTGTGTTACCTGTTTGGCCATGAAGAACGCACGCGGCTGATGCGCGAATATCCGCTTGGCCACGGGAAAGTCCCTTACGGAGACTCCTCTCTACCTTTGCCTAAAGACGCAATAAAAGAGTTGCCGAGTATAGAAAAATGAGCGTTTATATAATTTCTTACGATTTAAAAAAACCGGGCCAGGATTATGCTGCGCTTTACGAAGAGCTTAAGAAAACGACGTGGTGGCATTATCTTGAATCCACATGGCTGCTGAATACCCCGGAATCGATCGACAATCTAAGGAAGCGGCTTTTTGCAATGATGGATCAAAACGACAGCCTGTTTATCATTGAGCTTTCGGCGAAGAATAATTACACAGGCTGGCTGCCTCAAAAAGCCTGGGATTGGATTAAACAGAATCTGGCATAAAAAAAACCTGCTGATGCCGGATGTGGCCATGACATATTCTCTTTATATATACTTTGGCATGTCGTGACCTGATTTGAGGACATGCGGCGGATGAGTTAATCGCCGCAAGTCCCGTCGAAGAGGAATAACGAACGGGAGGTCCACCCCATGCCGGATCCAACGATCCTTTGCATCCCGCTTGACCAGATAGGTCCATCGCCTTACCAGCCTAGAAAAAATTTCGATCCCGACAAACTCAAAGCCTTTGCCGTCTCCCTTGAAAAAGAAGGACAGCTCCAGCCGATCCTGGTGAGACGCATTTCATCACCTCAGTCCTCCCCCTCAAGGGGGGACCATCGTGCCGATGTGTTAATGGACGATGGCCTAGCATCCACTGAACATAGGTCGCAAGGAGGTGGGGATGGGGGTGTTAATAGAGGCGACCCCCCACCTCAGTCCTCCCCCTCAAGGGGGGAGGAAGTAAGGTACGAGATCATTTCCGGTGAGCGGAGGTGGCGCGCGACGCAGCTTCTGGGCTTGAAAACAATTGAGGCCAAAGTCATCGAAACCGTGAGCGAGGCAGCGGCAGCGGCCAAAGGCATGGTGGAAAACCTCCAGCGCGAGGACCTGGACCCTATAGAGGAAGCGGAAGGCCTTAATACGCTGGCAAAGCTTGATCCCGGCTACTGGACACAGGACCAGATAGCCAAAATAACAGGAAAAACGCAAAGTCATGTATCAGAAACGATGCGATTTTTAAGCTTTTCTGAGAATTTAAAGGGAAATATCCGTCAACGGATAATCAGCCCTGAACATGGGGCTGAGCTTCTTAGATTACCCACCTCGGAGCTTCAGGATAAGGTAGCAGGCCAGATTGTAAATAAGGGCCTCACTGTAATTAAAACCCGCAACCTCGTAAACTCAATCTTACAGCACAAAACCGCCCCCTACCCTGCACCATCCACCTCGAAGGGGGAGGGAGGGGGTGGGGGTGAAACTGCTAAAAAGACAGGCCGCCCGCTAAAAGATCCCCTGGCAAGCCTGTGGCCAAAACTGCTGGCAGATGGCGCAATAAACCCTGCCGGTTCGTGGACTGTAGCCTTCAAGAAAGAGAAATGGAACTTCGCAGTGGACGTCGCCCCGGCAAGCCTCAGGCCGGGGTCCATGAATGAAGTAAGGCTGGCCCTGGCGGCCTGGTTCCATCAAATGGCGGACGCCCTTGCGGGAACTGATCAGGAAGGTAACGGGCTGTCCCAGCACACCCCGGAAAGTATCCCGACACCGGAGGAAGTGCGTAAAATCCTGGAGAGGTATAAAAAACAATGAGCCTATCTCAATATCTTACCTATCTGGTGGACAAGGCCATGTTGTCGCAAGGAGTTGCCGAGGCAATCAATAAAGATTACCCAGAGGAAGCAGACCAGTACAAAGCGGCAAAAGACTACATCGCCTTGAAGAATCACATTTTGGAAAGAAACGCCAATGTCACGGAGGACTGCAGGAACCGCCTGCTGGTCATGAAAGTTTTTGACCTGCTGGGGCCATACAAGGCGTACCTTGAAAATAAGGAGTTAGAAGCTGACTTTGAAAAAATGATGATAGATCTGCCGATTCTTTGGAAAAAGTTGGGCAATCCTCCCTGCATCTGGTGTGGTGACCCCTTTACAAGCGTTGAAGATCACACCTATCAGTGCCTTATGATGTGGGCGGCAATCAGCTTAAGCGATATGCTGCGCAACTGGGAAGCGGCAGGAAAGGCAACCCCGGAGGATAAGGCAAACCGCATAGAGTTGGACAAAAAGCTGGAAGAAATCAGCGCAAACCTGGACGCCCTGAAGAAGAAAGCCGCAGCGCCTAAAGGCGAAACTCCGCTGGCTGAATCCTGTGAGAGGGAGCAGAGGGCCGGGGACAATAAGGATCCAGGTGCTGTTACCTAAGGCCACACATTGTTCAGAGCCCTGAACAATGTGTAAATATGGTAAAAACATGCTGTAATATAGGCAAATAAAAATGACATTTAAGCGCGACAAAATCCTCAAGCCGCTTCAAGAAAATCTTTCTCGACCCGTTCATATTCTTCAGATTTTGGTGGGGCCGCGGCAGGTCGGTAAGACAACGGCTGTCCAGCAATTGCTTGAATCCTGGCCGGATTTCAAGCTGTATGTTACAGCCGATCAGTTGATTCCGCCGGATACCGAATGGCTTGCGGAGAATTGGCGTCAGGCCAGAACCCTTTCCGGCAAACATCCCATCCTCGTCATCGATGAGGTTCAAAAAGTAAATCGTTGGAGCGAAGCCGTGAAGATGCTCCACGATGAAGACGTTCGGGAAAAAAGACCGCTGCGGGTTATCCTTCTCGGATCTTCCGCGCTACTGCTCCAGCGCGGAATGCAAGAAAGCCTGGCCGGCCGTTTCCAGTTGATCCACTGCCCGCATTGGAGTTACGCGGAATGTCGCCGGGCCTTCCAATGGACGCTGGATCAGTTTCTCTTTTTCGGAGGTTATCCTGGAGCCGTTCCTTTCATTGATCATTTCGTTACCTGGCGGGATTACATACAGAATTCCCTGCTGGAAGCCGTGATCGGCCGGGATATCCCGACTGTGCAGCGCATTGATCAGCCGGCGCTTTTCCGGCAAACGCTGGCGCTTGCCTGCCAGCATCCGGCGGAAATCATAAGCCTGCAGAAGCTCCTCGGACAGCTGCAGGACCGGGGAAGTATCAATACATTGGCCAATTATCTGGAATTTATCGCCGGCGCATTCCTTGTCGAAACTGTTCGAAAATATAGTCCACATGCTATCCGTGTCCGTGCCTCCATTCCAAAATTCGTTGTCCGAAACAATGCGCTCGTCACAGCTCTCCGAAATATCCCGTTTGAACAAGCATTGAAAGATCGGCCTTTTTATGGGCGTCTCGTTGAAAACGCTGTGGGCGCCGCTTTGGTGAACGATGGGGAGAAAGTCTTTTATTGGTCCGAGCGCGATAAGGAGGTCGACTTCGTTATTCAGCGGAGCCAGGAGATCATCGCAGTGGAAGTCAAGGCTGGTCAGGATAGCCATACACCGGGGCTAAAAACGTTCTTGAATCGGTACGCCGAAGCCAGACCTGTGCGTATCGGCGGCTCGGGTGCTGATTTATCTGTTGAACAATTTCTGTTGTCAGGTTTATGACGCGCGATGTAAACTCCGGACCCTTCGATCTTGATCAGGGTGAAACCCCGCGCTCCGACTCTTTCGAGGTGGAACTGGTTAAGGCGTAAGATGAAACAGCTTTACGCCCACAGCAGGCCCGGAAAGCCTCCGGAAGAATGGCAGCCGCTGGAAGAACACCTAACGACATTAAAGATTAGGAGTGGCTATGGATTCTGATCAAATGACAATTTATGAAACCGAGGACGGCAAGATACGCGTGGAGGTCTTGTTTGGAAAGGAAAATGTCTGGCTGACTCAGAAGTTGATGGCCGACCTGTTTGAGTGTTCATCGGACAATGTTTCTTTGCATCTGAAGAATATCTATGCCGAACGTGAATTGAATGAAAAGTCAACTACCGATAAATTCTCGGTAGTTCAAAAAGAAGGAACAAGAAAGGTCAAGCGCGAGATCACTTATTACAGCCTCGAAGCTATTATTGCCGTAGGCTACCGGATCAACACCGCCAGGGGAACTCAGTTTCGCTCATGGGCAGAAAAACTGGACGCATTCCTTAAATTCAATGAACAGGAGATCCTGAACTATAAGGGAAAGGTGTCGCACGATGTCGCCATCGCCCTGGCCGAAAAACAATACGAAGTATTTCGCGTTGAGCAGGACAGGCGCTTTGAGTCCGATTTTGACCAGGAAGTTAAATATTTGATGGCGCGAAAAAAGAGGAAAAATGACCAGATGGATTAGTACGATTGGCGCGCAACTATCGCGCGAACAAAAATGAAAACATGAGCCGGGAAAATGAGTAACATCCAGAAGCTGCTTGAAAAGATCGTCTACGCCCACAGCAGGCCCGGAAAGCCTCCGGAAGAATGGCAGCCGCTGGAAGAACACCTGAAGGCGGTTGCGGATAAGGCTGCCGAATTCGCCGCCGATTTCCAATCCGCAGACTGGGCTTGGAACGCCGGCTGGCTTCATGATGTGGGAAAGGCCACAAATGCATTTCAAAAGTATCTCTCAAAAAGCAACGGATTAGACGACTCTTCTTACGACGATGACGGTAGTATGTCCAACCATGCTAGTGCAGGCGCAATGCTTGCCAGTCAGACTCTTGGAGATTGTGTGGGGCGTATTTTGGCCTACATTTCCACTGGTCATCATGCTGGTCTGCCAGATTGGTACACGGTTGATGCTGGCAATGCTGCCCTTCCAAAAAGACTGGAGGAAGGTCGGAAGAATCTTGAGTACATTAAAAGTTTTGCCAAAGATATTGTTAGCAGGCTTCGCCCTCTTCGGTGTCCCCCGGATTTCGTAAAGAAGCCGGGACATTTCCATCTTTGGGTGAGAATGATCTTCTCCTGCTTGGTGGACGCTGATTATCTTAATACGGAATGTTTTGTGGCACCGGAGAAGGCGGTATTCCGAGATGGGTATCCGAGCTTACAACATCTGGCCAAGAGATTCTTTGATGCTCTTTATAAATTGGAGAAAAGCGCCTCATTAACTTCAGTGAATATTATCCGTTCCGAGATTCGACAGGCTTGTGAAAAGAAGGCCAATGACCCTCGAGGATTTTTTTCTTTGGAAGTCCCAACCGGAGGCGGGAAAACATTTTCAGCGATGGCATTCGCTTTTCGCCATGCTTTGAAGCATGGTCATCGGCGTGTAATCTATGTCATCCCCTATACGAGCATTATCGAACAAACAGCCCAGGCCCTTTCCAAGTTCGTTGGGAAAGAAAATGTAGTAGAGCATCATAGCAATCTTGAGCCTGATCGCGAGTCTCAACGATCTCGTTTGGCGGCGGAAAATTGGGATGCTCCCGTCATTGTCACTACAAACGTTCAATTTTTTGAGTCACTTTATGCTGCGAAATCAAGTCGTTGCCGGAAACTGCATAACATTGTTAACAGCGTTGTGATTCTCGATGAAGCCCAGCTGCTGTCTCCGCGATGGCTTTCACCTTGCGTTGATGTCATGAACCAGCTTGTGCAAAATTACGGAGTAACCATGGTATTGGCAACTGCCACGCAACCCGCATTAAATTCCTTGCCGCCACCCTGTCCGAATCTTGATCCGCCAACAGCAATTATTCCATCGGAGATGAATCTATATGAGCGACTAAAACGTGTTGATTACGGGTTGCCAGTAGATTGGATTAAAGGCAATGACTGGCAGGATATTGCGGAAAGACTGCAACGACACGAACAAGTCCTCTGTATAGTAAATACTCGCCGGGACTGTCACGATCTATTTAAGCTCATGCCAAAAGGAACCATGTACCTTTCTGCTCTGATGTGCGGGAAGCATCGTTCTGAAAAGATTGCCGAAATAAAAAAACGGCTAAAAGATGGACTTCCAACTCGCGTTATAAGTACGCAACTGGTCGAAGCTGGGGTCGATATTGATTTCCCCGTGGTTTACCGTGCCTTGACGGGTTTGGATTCTATTGCACAGGCTGCTGGTCGATGCAACCGCGAGGGTCGGCTGAATGAGAGCAACCGATTCGGGCAGGTATATGTCTTCATCCCGCCGAACCCTTCGCCAAGTGGCTTATTGCTCAAAGGCGAACAATCAGCACGAGAAATGGCATCTCTTCCCGAATTCGATCTTCATACTACAGATACTTTTAATCGCTATTTCCGATTATTTTATTCGGCAGTCAATGATACGGGGATGGATTGGCTTATTGGTAGGCTCATTAGGGATGCTGCCCCTGCTCTCCATTTTCAATTCCGTACGGCTGATCGGGAATTCAACATTATTGATCAGGCTCAACGTCCCGTTTTTGTGCGGTATGGTGATAGTGACAAGTGGCTTGATGAATTGCGCCGGATCGGTCCGACACGGCAGAATATGCGCCTGCTGCAGCGCTATGTCGTGAATTTGCGAGAAAATAATTTTAGGAAAGCCGTTGAAAATGGTTTGGTAGAGCAAATTCGAGATGGATATTGGTGCTGGGCTTTGAAGTACGATCCTGAAATCGGCTTGAACATTTTTACTGGGGGTTGGACGCCGGAAGATTTGAATCAGTAAAGCGGAAAGTGGGAGATGAATTATGAGAGGTTTTTGCCTAGAAGTCAGCGGTCCCTATGCTTGTTTTACTCGTCCTGAGATGAAGGTGGAGCGGGTCAGCTATGACGTGATTACACCGTCAGCTGCGCGGGCTATTTTTGATGCCATCCTTTGGAAGCCTGCTATTTTCTGGCGGATGATGAAGATCGAGGTTTTACATCCCATTCGATGGATTTCTGTTCGAAGGAATGAGGTTGGTAAAGTGGCGTCAATGCGATCAGAAGCTATCTTTATTGATGACAATAATACGCGACAACAACGTGCAGGGCTCTTACTTAGGGATGTAAAGTATCGGCTTCATGCAGAGTTCGAATTCATTCCACTAGGAAAACGCAGTGAAGTACGAAATCCAGTCCCCACATGGTTGATGAACTCAGAAGCAGCGGAAGATCTTAAAAGACCGGGGAACCGAGCGGATGAGACGGAGGCCAAATACGCAGCCATGTTCGATCGCCGTGCTGGGAGAGGACAGTGTTTCACTCAGCCATATCTGGGGTGCCGTGAATTCTCCGCAGCATTTAGGCTCGTCGATCCGAAGGCCGAACCGGCCATTTGGAGAGAGGAATATAAAATTCGCGATCTTGGTTTTGCCGAGTGTCGTGATCTAGGTTGGATGCTCTACGACATGGACTTTTCGTTCCCATCGGATCCAAAACCACAATTTTTCCATGCCTATATCGAAAATGGCTCTATTGATCTTCGCAATGTGGAGGTGCGCTCGTGATCCTTCAAGTGCTGAAGGAATACTATGAAAGAAAGCCTGCTCTGCCTCGTTTCGGCTGGGAGGAACGTAGGTTCCCATTCCTTGTGGTGATTAGCGAATCTGGAGAATTTCTCAGATTCGAAGATACGCGTGAAGGTGAAAATGGGCATTTATATCTTGTTCCTGCTCTTGGGGAAAAGAAGGGCAATGGGATCAAGGCAAATTTATTTTGGGAAAATATCGAATATATGTTCGGCATGCCTATGCCCACAGCGGTTAAGCCGAATCCTGATCAGGTTCGAGTGCAAAAACAACATGAGGCGTATTGTGACAGGATCAAGGAGCTCAAAGGCTCAGGGAAGACGTTTGACGCGATTAATCGCTTTGCGCGCTCACGTGTAAACACAGAACGGATAAAGAAAGATCCGCTTTGGGAAAAGGTCAGGCGGTTAAACACTTTTCTGTTGCCTAAAGTAGAGCACATTGGAGTTATCACCGAAGAATCAGAAATCAAGGATGCGGTAATTCGGCTATCCAAGAAGACAGGTGATGGCAGCGTTTTGACACGGGCTTGTCTTGTGACTGGAGAGATGGGGAAAATAGCTCGATTGGAACCTCCGATCAAAGGAGTTCTTGGAAAGGATCGGAAGGCAGAGCGTTCTTTGATCTCGTTCAACGAGGAATCCTTTCGGTCATTCGGTAAACAGAAGAATTTTAATGCTCCGGTTGGGGAATTAGCCGTTTTTTCTTACACAACGGCATTAAATTATTTGCTCCGTTCTAAGCAACGAATGTGGGTAGGAGACGCATCCACTGTTTTTTGGTCCGCCAAAGCCACGAAATTTGAGGGACAATTCAAAGATTTTTTTTCTGAGCCGATCGAAGACAATCCTGATCGTAATACTGACGCAATAAAAAGTCTTTTCAACGCTGTGCAAAACGGTACGTTACCTCCGATGGATGCCCATAGTAAGTTCTATGTTCTTGGCCTTGCCCCAAACGCTGCCCGTATAGCCGTTCGTTTCTGGATCGTGGACACCGTAGATGGGATGGCAAACAAAATTTGCCAGCATTTCATCGACACGGAAATAGTGCACAAGCCTTGGGAGCGAGACGCGTTATCCTTGTTCCGCATGTTGGTTTCTACTGCCGTTCAGGATAAAGCAGAGAACATCGCCCCGAATCTTCCAGGCAATACTATGCGTGCAATCCTAGCAGGTTTGCCATACCCGCAAACGCTTTTGTTCGCCGTTATCCGGCGCATTCGGGCAGAACACGATATCACTTATCCTCGCGCCGCCATCATTAAGGCATGCATTAATCGCTCAACACGTTATATGAACCCAAAAATCAAGGAGGAACTTAAAGTGAGTCTTGACCTCGAAAATACAAACATTGGTTATCTTCTGGGGCGACTTTTTGCTGTTCTAGAGAGAGCCCAGATTGTTTCGCACACCCAAGACGGTGGGAAGGTGCCGAATTCGACAATTCGCGATCGCTATTACGGAGCGGCATCAAGTACGCCTGTGGCTGTATACGGTACACTTCTGAATAAACTGGCTCCGCATCACTTATCCAAACTAAAAAGCGAGAATTTGCGAATATACTTCAAGAAATTGATTGCTCAGATTATGGACAATGGCATTGATGGGAAGATTGGTTTCCCTGCTGTTCTTTCCTTAGACAACCAAGGTCGTTTTGCTATTGGTTACTACCACCAGATGCAAGAATTTTATACGAAAAAAATTCAACCCAAGGAGAAACTCTCATGAATACCTCACTAAAAAATCGGTACGACTTCATTTATGTCTTCGACGTGCAAGATGGGAATCCTAATGGGGATCCGGATGCTGGCAACTTGCCTCGTGTCGATCCCGAGACTGGAAAGGGGTTGGTGACAGACGTATGCCTCAAGAGAAAAGTGCGGAACTTTATTGACATAACGCAACGAGATGAAAATGGTCGTCCCAAGCCCGGGTATGACATTTATGTGAGAGAAAAAGCGGTATTGGCGCGAGCGCATTTTGGAGCTTTTCAAAAACTAAATATTCTGACAGGCCAAGAGTCCCGAAAGTCGGTTCCGGCTAATCTCGTTGATGCTGTCACCGATTGTGCCCTGCCTGAAGGGGTCACTTTCGATGATGGCGGGGAAGATAATAACCCGGTGATCGTAATAGCTGCAGATGCTGACAAAAAAACAATAACTGCGTGGTTTAAAGATGAGAAGCCTCCAAAGGAAATTATTTCGCTCATTCGAGAAGCATTAAAGGATGCAAGGCCTCGCAAACCGACGGCTGAGGAAACTGAGCGGGGGAGAAAACAAATGTGCGAAGACTACTATGACATCCGCACGTTTGGTGCCGTAATGTCCCTTAAATCAGCTCCCAATTGTGGCCAGGTGCGGGGGCCTGTTCAGATGACTTTTGCGCGCTCGGTAGAGCCCGTCGTAACTCTCGAGCATTCTATTACACGTATGGCTGTTGCCACAGAAGCTGAGGCAGAGAAACAAAGCGGGGATAACCGGACAATGGGTCGCAAAAATACCGTGCCATATGGAATTTATGTGGCTCATGGGTTCATTTCGCCACACTTGGCGAATCAGACCGGTTTTGGCGAAGCTGATCTTGCCCTTCTGTGGGATGCCTTAAAAAATATGTTCGAACATGACCGATCTGCGGCACGCGGTTTGATGGCCGCGCGCGGTCTCGATGGAGCCGATGATAAGCCAATTGTTTTTAAGCATGAATCCGCCCTTGGAAATGCTCCGGCGCATCAGTTATTCGATCTCGTAACCATTAAACGGAAAGATGATTCTAAACCGGCACGATCACGCTCGGATTATGAGATCGTGATTGATCGAAGCAGGCTTCCAAAGGGGGTACTACTGGAAGAGAAAATCTAGGGAAATTATGTCGTCCTATCGCGAAGCGGACTTACTGCCCCTCTCTGCCCTCCAGCATCTTCTATTCTGTGAGCGACAGTGTGCGCTCATCCATCTCGAGCAGATCTGGGTTGAGAACCGGCTGACAGCGGAGGGGCGGGCGATGCATGAACGGGTGGATCGAGGCGGCAGGGAATCGCGCCGTGAGGATCGTGTGGCCTATGCGCTACGGTTGCGTTCGATGAAGCTAGGCTTGATCGGGAAAGCGGACGTTGTTGAATTCCATCGTGAAGGCAATAATTGGATTCCGTTTCCGGTTGAGTATAAACGGGGAAAACCTAAGATCGATGACATCGACCGGGTCCAACTGTGCGCTCAGGCAATGTGTCTGGAAGAAATGCTCAGTCAACCGGTTCCTGAAGGGGCTCTTTTTTACGGAACGAACTGTCGCCGGGAGAATGTGGCCTTTGACGAAGGCATTCGCCGGACCACTGAGCAGGCTGCGGTCAGACTACATCAGTTGATCAAAAGCGGACGCACGCCTCCCGCCGTTTATGCGCCCAAATGTGACAGTTGTTCGCTGGTTCAGCAGTGTCTTCCTCAGTCTGCCGGTCGTGGTAAAGACGTCGCTGTCTATCTGAAAAGGATGATCAACTCTTGAAAAAACTGCTCAATACGCTTTATGTCACGACCCAAGGCGCGTATCTTTGCCATGAGGGCGAGTCGGTTCTGGTGCGCGTTGAAAAAGAAACAAAACTGCGGGTGCCGATTCACGCGTTGGGCGGGATTGTCTGTTTCGGTCAGGTCGCCTGCAGCCAGCCTCTCATGGGGCTCTGCGGCGAGCGAAACGTCCATATCAGTTATCTGAGCGAACAGGGCCGGTTCTTGGCGCGGGTGCAGGGGCCCGTATCTGGGAACGTCCTACTGCGTCGGGAGCAGTATCGCGCTGCGGATGATCCGTCTCGGGCGGCGCACATCGCCCGGAACCAGGTCATCGGTAAGATCGCCAACTGCCGCGCCGTTCTCCAGAGAGGGCTGCGCGATCATGGGGATAAACCAGGGTTGAAGGGGATCGAAGAAGCCGTCGAAACTCTCGGGAAGACTCTTGCGCAACTTTCGGAGACCTCGCTGACGGTGGACATGTTGCGTGGCGTGGAGGGGCAGGCGGCCAACGTTTATTTCGGGGTGTTCAATCATCTGATCACGGCTCAAAAGGAAAATTTTTTCTTCCACGAAAGAAGCCGGAGGCCACCGCTGGATAATATGAATGCCATTCTGTCGTTTCTCTACATGCTGCTGGTGCATGACGCGGAAGGGGCGCTGGAAGGTGTCGGACTCGATCCCCAGGTCGGATTTCTGCACGCGGAACGTCCCGGAAGACCGAGCCTTGCGCTGGATATGATCGAAAGTTTTCGTCCGTTCCTGGCGGATCGTCTTGCGCTTTCGCTGGTCAACCTTCGTCAGATTAACGGGCGGGGATTCCGGAAAACGTCCTCCGGCGCGATCGAAATGACAGACGATACACGCAAAGAAGTACTAACGGCCTACCAGAAGCGCAAGCAGGAAGAGATTCAACATCCCTTTCTCAACGAGTCAATCTCGATTGGTTTGCTGTTCCATGTTCAGGCCCTGCTGATGGCGCGGCATTTGCGGGGGGATCTGGAAGCATACCCGCCGTTTATAAGTAAGTAATCGGGAGGCAGTGCCATGATGATCCTCGTAAACTATGACGTCAGCACCAGCGATGAAAACGGGCCGGGGCGTCTCAGGAAGGTCGCCCGCGCGTGTTTGAATTATGGCCAGCGCGTTCAAAATTCTCTTTTCGAATGCAACATTGCGCCGGACCAGTGGGTGGCCCTTCGAGAATCGCTGGTAACGATCTGTGATCCAGAGAAAGATAGCTTGCGGTTTTATTTTCTGGGTTCTAACTGGCAGAACAAAGTAGAGCATTTCGGGACGAAGAGGCCAATTGACCTGGAAGGGACGTTGTTGATTTAGGAGCGAACCGGGAGGTCACAGGTGGAGCGACGGAGGTTCGCGTAAGATGAGAATGGATTGTAATTGCGATTTAAAAGTAACTTCTCGTAATGTTGGCAAGCTGAGTTCACAAAAAACTCAGTTTTAAAAGACTGAGAACGTCGTCAGTAGGACAGTCGCGCCCCGCGTGGGCGCGTGGATTGAAACAATATGCGCAGCTCACTGGCTCAAACATCAACTGTCGCGCCCCGCGTGGGCGCGTGGATTGAAACGAGTAGACGGACAATTCCCCGCCGACCGTCTCAAGTCGCGCCCCGCGTGGGCGCGTGGATTGAAACCGTATTGGTTGGCCCTGTTGAAGAAATAGTAACTAGTCGCGCCCCGCGTGGGCGCGTGGATTGAAACAGGCTCCGAAGCTTGAGACGGTCGGCGGGGGCTGTCGCGCCCCGCGTGGGCGCGTGGATTGAAACTTATACAAATACTGCTTCCTCGTCTGGGACTGTAAGTCGCGCCCCGCGTGGGCGCGTGGATTGAAACATTTATCGATTATGACCGCGCTTATCAAATCCAGGTCGCGCCCCGCGTGGGCGCGTGGATTGAAACTATTTCCCATATTACAACAAGACTCATGTGGAAAGTCGCGCCCCGCGTGGGCGCGTGGATTGAAACTGTGCCTCCGGGGGCTTTGGTTCAGGCTGACAAGGTCGCGCCCCGCGTGGGCGCGTGGATTGAAACTCTTTCGCTGCTTTAGCGTTGGCCGGCAGCAAAGTCGCGCCCCGCGTGGGCGCGTGGATTGAAACCGACGTATAACGCGCTCAATAAAAATCTGACTGTGTCGCGCCCCGCGTGGGCGCGTGGATTGAAACAGGCGATAGTTTGGCAAAATGCCTATAACGCTAGTCGCGCCCCGCGTGGGCGCGTGGATTGAAACAAACAACGTATTACTTAATTGCCATAACAAGCGAGTCGCGCCCCGCGTGGGCGCGTGGATTGAAACGTCAAAAGATGTGGAATTGATTGACCGCGTGACAAGTCGCGCCCCGCGTGGGCGCGTGGATTGAAACAATGTTACGACTTTCGATATTAACGCCCGACTCCGTCGCGCCCCGCGTGGGCGCGTGGATTGAAACTTATTTACTTCGTCGTCGTAAACTTGTTTTACCGTCGCGCCCCGCGTGGGCGCGTGGATTGAAACAGCATAGCGTTAAGCTGTCCCTTTACCGCCTTCAGTCGCGCCCCGCGTGGGCGCGTGGATTGAAACTAACTGGTCAGTCTGGCCTTGGAACCTCGTCGGTCGCGCCCCGCGTGGGCGCGTGGATTGAAACGTGTAATTCGAGGTTGTTGAAAAATCCGTCGGGGTCGCGCCCCGCGTGGGCGCGTGGATTGAAACCTGAATCACAGCTAAAAGAAGCATTAGCAAAGGGTCGCGCCCCGCGTGGGCGCGTGGATTGAAACCGTAAAATATTCGGCGAAGAAACTTTTAAGAAAGTCGCGCCCCGCGTGGGCGCGTGGATTGAAACAATCCTACCGCTAAAACGGTTGTTGTAAATGTCGGTCGCGCCCCGCGTGGGCGCGTGGATTGAAACTTCGCATATAAGCGGCCACGGGGTTGACCTTCGTCGCGCCCCGCGTGGGCGCGTGGATTGAAACAACCAGATCGCGACTGGACAGCCCCACCAATTTGTCGCGCCCCGCGTGGGCGCGTGGATTGAAACCAGAATATTTCCTCTTATCTTGCGGCCAACGCGGTCGCGCCCCGCGTGGGCGCGTGGATTGAAACAGGTAGAAACGCCAGAACAGGCGGCGGCAATCGGTCGCGCCCCGCGTGGGCGCGTGGATTGAAACCGAATACTGAGACTATGTCCAACTACGTCGACGGGTCGCGCCCCGCGTGGGCGCGTGGATTGAAACCATGATCTGGATATAGAAGGGCCCCTGCTTTAAGTCGCGCCCCGCGTGGGCGCGTGGATTGAAACTTTTCATCGTTCTTCTGTTTTTTCCGTCGTTGGGTCGCGCCCCGCGTGGGCGCGTGGATTGAAACTCCATCTTTTAGCTTTAAATCCGCAATCAGCTGTCGCGCCCCGCGTGGGCGCGTGGATTGAAACGCATCGAGTAAAACTCGAATTAACAGTCCCATATGTCGCGCCCCGCGTGGGCGCGTGGATTGAAACTTTCAGGGCTATTGCGAAAACGGCTGCATGGGAGTCGCGCCCCGCGTGGGCGCGTGGATTGAAACTTTATAACTGGATGTCGAAGGCTGAGAAGATGGGTCGCGCCCCGCGTGGGCGCGTGGATTGAAACCATTTGATGCATCTGCGACCACAAGCCCCGCCCCTGTCGCGCCCCGCGTGGGCGCGTGGATTGAAACTCTTTCAAATCGGAGATGCCGTCATCTGTTAAAAGTCGCGCCCCGCGTGGGCGCGTGGATTGAAACGATCGGTGTATGGTGTATGCTTATAGCGATTTACGTCGCGCCCCGCGTGGGCGCGTGGATTGAAACATAGCCGCAATATTGGCATGTCCGATGGATGTGGTCGCGCCCCGCGTGGGCGCGTGGATTGAAACAGCCTGGATTTCCGCGATCTGCGAATCATCCAGGTCGCGCCCCGCGTGGGCGCGTGGATTGAAACCGTGCAGAACGGGCTGACTTATTCGCTGACTATGTCGCGCCCCGCGTGGGCGCGTGGATTGAAACGTTTTGAGATTCGTCGAATCCTCAAAGTTAATCAGTCGCGCCCCGCGTGGGCGCGTGGATTGAAACTCTTTACCCTCCAACCTGGCAACGGCTGCTATGTCGCGCCCCGCGTGGGCGCGTGGATTGAAACTTGTGGACTTGTCTCTGGAACGGACGATCAGGAGTCGCGCCCCGCGTGGGCGCGTGGATTGAAACGATTCCTTCCCATCCAACAAAAAACCGCCCTGTACGTCGCGCCCCGCGTGGGCGCGTGGATTGAAACATTATTTCGGCAGCCGAGGCATCGCCGCCGGTGGTCGCGCCCCGCGTGGGCGCGTGGATTGAAACGGAGTGCCCCGGACATTGCCCCAGGACTTTCAGGGATGGCCAGGCGCCTGACTATTGTTTACTTTGCTTGAAACGGACAGGAGAAAATGTCAGGAGGGGAAAAGCTTTGTCAACACCGCGATTAAGGGAGGTAAATCTTCCGTGACGACCTGCCATACGATATCTTCATCTACGTCGAGATAATCATGAACAATTTTATGGCGCATCCCGATCACTTCGGGCCAGGGGATTTCCGTATGTGATTTCTGAAATTCAAGCGAGACGCGCCGTGCCGCTTCGCCGATGATTTGAATCAGATGCGCCAGCGCCAGGCGAAGATTTTCGTCCTTATCATAAGCCATGCGATCTTTCTTTTTCGTTTTCGCGCAGGCTTTTTGCGCCATATCAAGCATCTGACCAAGATAAACGAGATCGTCTTTAGGCGGCATATTGGATTTGGGCGCTGGAAAGAATCCGGTCTCGGATACGGTGGTTAAGAAATTTAGGAGTGACTAAATCGACCGTTCGCCCTCCGAATAAGGCTGACAGTTCCTGTTCCATCCGAATGAACCGCAAGCCAGGGATGTGTCCCTGCTCGAATTCTACGAGCACGTCGATATCACTGTCCGAGCGGAAATCGTCACGCAATACCGACCCGAACAGCGCCAGCTTGAGGATGTGGTGGCGCTGACAAAAAGCAGTAATTTTATCCCGGTCGATGGAGATTCTCATTTCCATATTCTAAAAAAGTGTATCACATCTGTCGGAGCAGAGCAAAATCTTCGCGGGCGCGTGGATTGAAATGGAGTGCCCCGGACATTGCCCGCAATCTGCAGCTTTGCACAAAACGCATTGAATTTTAGATGTTAAAATTTGACAGTTTAATCCGTCCGGTCCCAGTGTATTTGGGCCTTGCGTGGCAGCTGAAGGTGTTGTAAATTATTACTACAGACGAGGGGGTGGTTATGAAAAACTTGCGATTTGGCGAATTGCTGAAGGATTTACGTATCCGTGCAGGATACACATTGCGGGAATTTTGCCAAATGAATGGTTTTGATCCTGGCAACATGAGCAAAGTGGAGCGGGGGCTTTTGCCTCCACCTTCGCATGAAAAACTGGAGACGATTGCGCAGTCTCTGAAATTAAAACAAAGTAGTCCGGAGCGGGAATCTTTGTTTGATGTAGCTGCTATGGAAGCAGGGCAATTGCCGCGTCATATATTGGATAACGAACAGCTCCTTCAGAAACTTCCTGTTTTTTTACGGACGATTAACAACAAAAAACTGACTCCTGAAAAGCTGGACGAACTTATCGAGAAGCTGAAGAACGCGTGAAGCCCCAGCACATCAAAGCTCCGTTCCTTCCCTATGCTTCTCTGCGTCAAAAGGCGGAGAATTTCCTTGCCCGTTACCACCCGTCCCTAACGGCACCGGTGCCAATAGAAACGATCATCGATAATGAATTCCGGATCAATATTATCCCGGTGCCTGGCATCCGCGAGAATGCCGATGTAGATGGCGTTCTCTCGCGTGATTTCCAGGACATCTGGGTGGATGAAAATGTGTACGAGAACAATCCGCACCGTTACCGGTTCACGCTGGCGCATGAAATCGGGCACATGATCCTCCATGGGGAGATTTATAAAGCCCTTCACTTCAGGTCATTTGCCGATTGGAAGGAAGGCGTTCCCCGGCAGTTCGATGGTCAGCAATATGGATATTTTGAGTCTCAAGCAAATAGCTTTGCCGGGTTGGTCCTGGTTCCGACGGATACGTTAAGAAAAATCTTTCCCGCAGCATGGCAAAAAGTAAAGAAGTTGTTGGCTCCGCAAAACATCCCTGCTGATCCGGATTCTCCGGTTACTCGCCGGTATGTGGCTTCCATCATCGCTGAGGATTTCGATGTGAGTCCGGACACTGTCGAAATCCGACTGGAGCGCGAAAAAATCTGGGAAGGCGCGGCCCCGGCCATGACAGGACAGCAACTTATCCAAAAACCCTGAAATTACTGCAACATTCCTGCAGTATGAAAGCCTTTCTCCCGGCGATTATGTCGAACAATCGCAGTGTGAAACAACGTGCCGGGGGTCAGTTGTGAATATGCTCGTCGCGCCCCGCGTGGGCGCGTGGATTGGGTATAATCAGGACATGGCGAAATCTCTTCCTGTTGACGTCCCTCGCGATAAGATAAGCGACTTCTGTCGAACACATCATGTTCGCAAGCTGTCCTTTTTCGGGTCTGTTTTACGAACGGATTTCAGGCCGGACAGTGATATCGATGTGCTTGTAGAATTTGAGCCGAATCATACTCCGGGTTATCTGGGAATGGTTCGTCTGCAAAGAGAACTTTCCGAAATGCTGGGTGGCCGGAAGGTTGATCTGCGTACGCCCCGGGAATTGAGCAAATATTTCCGTCAGGATGTTATTAATGCGGCGGCCGTTCAATATGCGGCCTGAAGATCGAATACGGCTGCAGCATATGCTGGACGCCGCATCGGACGCGGTAGAGTTTGCCAAAGGCCAGACCCGCAGATCGCTGGATGCCAACCGTATGCTTACGCTTTCCATAGTCAAGTGCATTGAAATTGTCGGTGAGGCGGCGAATCACGTTTCGGCAGAGTCTCAAAAGGAATGCCCCGATATTCCGTGGAGCGATGTCATTGCCATGCGACATCGGTTGATTCATGGCTATTATGACGTCGACCCGGACATTGTATGGGATACAGTCCAGGAAGATCTTCCTCCCCTGATCGCTACAATCAAGAAAACACTGTCCTAAAAAACAATCGCTCCGCGCGGGCGCGTGGATTGAAATTCGTATAAAAATTCTACTGACGGAGAATGTTCATTAATTGAAGAGAGCTGTGCCTGGCTATCAGGGGGAAGTGTTTATCCAAGGAAAAAAGAATGCACTCGTGGCTCTGTGCCAGGACCGCCAGATAACAATCCAGCAAGCCGACTGAAATCCCTTTGGAGCGCAATTTTTGATTGAGTTTTCCGGCTTCAAGCCATGTTTTGTCCGTGGCCGGCAGAATCGGCAAAGCGGATGCCAGATTTTCCGCCGCCTCAAGGTCTTTAGCCGTTGTCGCTCCCTGCAGTAACTCCGCCAGAATCGCCGCGCAAATCCTGACGCGATCTTCAGCGATCAACTGGTCCAATAAATTCCTTAACGGGGGGTCGGCCTGGCGCAGCACCTCAATCCAGATCGACGTGTCAACCAGGACAGGGGATTCAGCGCTCATGGTGGCGCCTGTCCGCCGTTTCAGAATCGAAGCGATATTCGCCGCAGCGGTTCAAAACCTTCTTAAGCCGCCGCCGCCGCAGGAAATCTTCGATTGCCAGCAGAACGGCCCTGGACTTGCTTTTTATGCCGGTTTCTCTCTGAAGGTTTCCAAGAATATTCTGATCAAGCGTAATTGTTGTCCTCATTTATATTCACCTCAATGAATATTTTATCCCGTTAAATTGCATATTTCAAGAGGTAATTGTTCAACGGGACGTCCGTGGTGATTTTCTCAATCTACAGCCTCATGCCCGTCCGCAAGCCGCGCGGCAGGTTTAAAGTCACGCCTGCTTATGTCCCCTGATGGTCGCTCAGGTAATCTCGTACTACATTCAATTTAAATTCCGCTGGACTTTGGAAGGGATGCCTGTTAAAAGAAAACCGATGAAGTTTTCCTTATTTCTTGTCCTGAGCGTCTTGGCGCCTGGCATCGCGTTCGCCCAGCAGATGGATGAGCGCGCCGCGGATTATTACAACAAGGCGGTTGACGCCGTCCGGCGCGAAGATTTCGACGGTGCGAAGCTTTACCTGCAGGAAGTTCTCTCTGCCGACCGGCAGTGCGCGGAAGCGATTTATCTGCGCGGCCTGATCCGGTATCACGACCATGACATTGCCGGAGGGAATGCCGATATAGAAGAGGCCTATAAGCTTAAGCCCAGCCTGCGCAAGGACCGATCGGACCGTCTGGAAAAACGGGCGCACAGCGTCGAAGCCCATCTTACCGACCAGACGTTCGCCCATTTCAATCTGGAATTCATGGGAGCGGAACGGCGCGATGACGCCTGGGAAGCGGTGCAGTATTTGAACGGCATGTATGACGAGCTGGGTTCGCGCTTCGGGGTATTCCCGGAAGGCAAGTTCACGATCATCGTCTTCACCTCAGAGGAGTTCATCGATGTCTGGCGCGCTCCTTTCATCGGGGGATTTTTTGACCGCCAGGACGGGAAAGTCCGGCTGTGCGTGCCTTCGGCGCAGGATGAATTCCGCCACCGGGCGCGGCATGAATTCACCCACGCCTTCCTCCACCGTCTTTATTCCAGGGAACTGCCTTCCTGGTTTACGGAAGGGACCGCGGAATTCTACGCGTTTGAAAATCCTACCAGCGCTTTCTGGATCGACGACCGTCTCGATGCCATCCGCCGGGAATTGAAGCAGTATGGGGCTCCCTGGATGACCATGGCTGATGTCGACATCGCTATTCTCAAAAAAGAGGTTCACCCGGCGTATATTTATTTCTCCTACAAAGAGTCCGAGGCGCTTGTGCTCTATACCGCAAAGGCAAGGGGCGAATCCTGGATCCCCAACCTTTACCGGGAACTCCGCGCGGGCAAATCCTTCGAGCAGGCCTATGAATCCGTCGTCGGGCATCCCCCTTCCGAGATGCTGGCGGATCTCCACCGCAGCTGGCAGTGATTGAAGTTTTTGCCGTTTCCAGCCTCCAACAGGTGTGCTCTCTTTAATCAAACGGTATTTTTTCCCGGCAGGCATTGTCGCTTATGCCGCAGTTCTGGTGATTTTTCATGCGGCCGGGCTTTTCCCGCGGCCGGGCGCGCATGACGTTTCGCGGTTGATCGGGAGCCCGAGCCTCGAGTTTGAGGGCAGGGTGCTGGATGTTCCCATGACGCGCTGGGGAAGAACCCGTTTCCTGATGGAAGGGCGGGGACGTCAGGGATGCGGCCGGGTAGTAGTCACGCTGTTATTTCCCTGCGCCGATCTTCTGCCCGGGGAGACCGTCTGGATCAGAGGCTGGATCCATCCCTTAAAAAAACCTCTGGCTCCCAATGACTTTGACGAAGCCGCTTATTGGGCCGGATTCCGCACGTTTTCCGCCATGCAGGTGTGGAGCGAAGAAAGCTTCCTGCGGCTGAAGCCCCCGCCGTTTTTCCTCAAGTGCGCGGGCCGTTTTCATCAACGGTTTCGCGCTTTCTGGTTCAAAGAACTTGCGCCGGAAGAAGCCGCGCTGATGAGCGCGATTACGCTGGGCAACCACGGGGTTCTGCCGCCGGAAATCAAGAAGGAATGCATCCGTGCCGGGCTTTATCACATCCTGGTGGTATCCGGGCAGAAGATCGCCCTGATCGTTTTCGCGGGTTTTGCCCTGCTGCGCGCGGCAGGCGTTCCCAGGAGATGGATGTTCTGGGCGGGAGCGCCGCTTCTTCTGTTCTATACGCAGGCGGTGGGCGCGGAACCGCCGGTTGTACGGGCAACGATGATGGCTCTGGTGTCTTTAGGCATACTGGCCATGGGCCGCGACAGCCCTTCTTATTACGGACTGTTCTGGGCGGCGTTCTGGATCCTGCTGCGGGAGCCGGAGGCGCTGTTCGGGGCCAGCTTTCAACTTTCCTTCACGGCGACGGCAGGACTTCTTTTCTTTATGCCGAAAGCGCAGCGTTTGCTAAAAAATGACAGCCCTCTGTTGCGATGGATTAAAGAAGCGGGCTTGCTGACGGCCATAGCTTATGTCGCGGCCGGGCCGTTACTGGCCTATTATTTCCGGCAGATTTCCGTCATAGGGTTGATCGCAAACTGGACGATTTTTCCTTTATCCGGAGCGCTTATGATCATCGGGCTTTTTTGCGGCGTATGGGGGGCTTTCTTTCCTGGGAAAATCGCAGATGTCGCCTGCCGCCTGCTGGGGAAGCTGCTGCATGCGCTGCTTCAGGCAATTCACCTGCTCGGCCATTCTTCATGGGCCGCGATCGCGCTTCCTCCTCCGCCGCTTATCTGCCTGGCCGCCTACTATGCGGCGCTTATTTGTGTCGTCTGTAAAGTAAATGGTATAAGACGGTAAATCCATGGATAAAAAAGTCCCCGTTTATAGAAAGATAGCGGTCGTTTACAACCCTGATAAAGAGCGGGCCAGAAGAGAATTGCCCCGTCTGGGAAAATGGCTGCGCAAGAAGGGTGTTTCCTTTACCGTAAGCAGGCCGGACAAGATTTCGCTCAGGCAGGCGGGAATGGTGATCGCCCTGGGCGGCGACGGGACCGTGCTTCACGCTGCCAAGCAGGCGTCGGCATGGGGGATTCCTGTGTTCGGAGTCAATGTCGGCCGCCTCGGCTTTCTGACCGCCACCGAAGTGGACGAAATGTATCCCGTCCTCGCAAAACTGCTGGCGGGACACGGGCGGATTGAAATCCGCACCATGCTTTCGGTGCGCGTCCGGATAAATGGGAAATCCTGCGGCCCTTTCCTTGCTTTAAACGACTGCGTGATCAGGTCCGGCGCTACGGGCAGGGTGTTTCAGTTGAACGTCAGTATCCGCGGGAAATCGCTGGCAACCTATCTCGGAGACGGTCTGATCATAGCCACGCCCACGGGCTCCACCGCCTACTCGCTGGCCGCCTACGGCCCCATAGTTTATCCGGAAACAGACGTGATGCTGTTATCGCCGATCTCCCCGCATACCCTTGCCCTGAGGCCGCTTGTGCTGCCCGCTTTCGAAATCGTTTCCGTGGAAGTGGCGCAGCGGAATCCGTCCGCGGCGTTGTGCCTTGACGGCATAGTCATGCATCCCCTGCGGGGCGGCGACAGAATCGAGGTTCGCCGGGCAACGGAACAGGTTCAGCTGTTTCTCCATCCGGACCGCAATTTCTACGAAGTCCTGCAGAACAAGCTGAAGTGGGGTGGCAATTAATCTCCGCACGATGGTCCCTCCCTTTTCCAAAGGGGGAAGTTAATACCATGTTAAAAGAGCTTGGCATCCGCAACTTTGTCCTGATCGAAGACCTCCGCCTGGAGTTCGCCGAAGGATTGAACGTTTTGACCGGCGAAACCGGCGCGGGCAAGTCGATTGTTCTGGATGCGGTCGGCCTCCTGGCCGGAGACCGGTTCAAAACAGAGCTGATACGGCAGGCGGCCTATAAATGCGAAATCTACGGGCTTTTTGACGCGCCAAAAACCAGAGAGTTCATACGCTGGCTGGAAGATCACGGCTTCGAAAAGTGCGGCGAACTGCTGATCCGCCGCGAAGGGTCCGCCGACGGTCGCAGCCGCGCCTTCCTTAACGACAGGATAGTCACAACCGGAACTCTCCAGGAACTCGCCGCTTTCCTTTTTGAAATTCACGGCCAGCGTGAGCATCAGCAGATCCTGCAGCCATCCGTTCAGCTTGCCAGCCTGGACCGTTTCGCGGGGCTGGAACAGAAAACCGCGGAGGTCGCGCCGCTTTACCATGAATGGCGCAGGCTTCTGGAAGCTTTGACGACCGGCCGTTTATCCGAGCAGGAACGGATTCAGCGGATAGACCTGTGTCAATATCAGCTGTCGGAAATAGAGAAGGCAAAGCTGAAGATTGGAGAGGAAGAGGAACTGGCAGCCCGCCTGCCTGAGCTGAAAAATGCGGAGAAGCTGAGGGCGCTGGCGGCGTCTGCCGCGGGGCTTTTGTCCGGCGATGATGCTTCAGCCGCGCACAGCCTGGCGCAGGCGGAAAAAAATTTCAACGCGCTGGCCGGCCTGACCCCCGCCATGGAACCTCTTGCGCGGGAACTCAGCGACCTCAGGGCGCGCTTTGACGATATCAACCGCCAGTTCGAAGAGATGAGCGGACGGTGGGAAGCCGATCCGCAGGAGCTGGAAAATCTTCTGAACAGGCAGGATCTTATCAGCCGCCTGCAGAAAAAATACGGCGCTGCCGTCTCCGATATCCTTGCACACGCCGGAAAGCTGCGGGAGGAGCTGGATCAGCTGGAAAATACGGACCTTTATCGTAGGGATCTGGAAGGAAAGACAAGCTCGGCGCGCCAGGCGCTTGCGCGCGCGGCGGAAGCTCTGTCCGCCAGGCGGAAAAATTCCGCCCGGCAGCTTTCCCAGGCCATGAAAAGCCAGCTGGCGGATCTTGGGCTGCAGCAGGCTGTTTTCCACTGCGCGATCGAAACTCTAAAGGAATCCTCCCCTTTGGAGGGGGAGGACAAAAGTGGGGGGGGACCCCCATCCCAACCTTCCCCCTCAAGGGGGGAAGGGGAATACAGGTTTTCGACTACCGGCATTGACCGCGTTTCTTTTGAATGGTCGCCCAACCCCGGCGAAGGCGTCAGACCGCTTAAAGACACAGCCTCCGGAGGAGAGATGTCGCGGGTCATGCTTGCGCTCAAAACCGTTCTCGCGCAGGCCGATGCCGTACCTATCCTTGTTTTTGACGAGGTTGACGCGGGAATCGGAGGAATGACCGCCCAGGCTGTCGGCAAGAAGCTGCGCGCGCTCAGCCGGCATCATCAACTGCTCTGCGTCAGCCATCTGCCGCAGATCGCTTCCGCGGCGCATGCGCATTTTCAAGTTTCCAAGAAAACGGAAGGCGGCCGAACGACGGTGCAGGCGGTACGTCTCGGACCCACTGAACGACTGAACGAAATTGCGCGTCTTCTGGGCAGCGCCGTTACTCCGACGAGCGTCAAGCATGCGCGCGAGCTCCTGGAACAGCACCAATGAACATCCTGAACCGGGGCATCGGAGAACCGGAGCGTCGGAGAAGTTCCCCCGTTTCCCCGTTTCTCCGTGTCCCCGTTTCGTTGTGGCTGCTGACGGGCAGCGCCCTTCTCTTTTTTCTGCCGCTGCATCTGCGCGCCCTGTGGGATACCGACGAAGGCCGCTATGCGGAAATTGCCAGGGAAATGCTTCTGCTGCGAGACTGGATAACGCCGCATTTGAACTTTGTTGTTTATTTAGAAAAACCTCCCCTGATGTACTGGCTGACTGCCGCATCTTTCAAATGGTTCGGCATAAGCGTTTTTGCGGCGCGGTTCTGGTGCGCGGTTTTTGGAGTGGGAACAGTCTGGCTGACGTTTCTGGCGGGAAGGCGCTGGCGGGATAAGCGAACCGGTCTGCTGGCGGGAGCGGTGCTGGCCACATCCGTAGAATTTTTTGCGCTGACGCAGTTTTTAGTCCTGGATATGGCTCTCACCTTCTGTACTACGCTTGCCCTTTACGCGATTGTCCGGTTTCTCCCCTCCAGGGTTGCGCGGGAGCGCCGGAATTCGGTGCTGCTTTTTGCCGCTGCCACTGCCGCGGGAACGTTGATTAAAGGTCCTGTAGCCCTGTTCATCCCCTTGATGGTGCTGGTTGTGTGGATGGTCTGGCGTAGACAGGGACTGATTTTGAACGAGCTGGCCTGGCGCGGGCCGGTAATTCTGTGGCTGGCGATTGTGTTGCCGTGGTTTATCGCTGTTTCGTGCAAAAATCCATATTTTCCGCGATTCTTTTTCATTCACGAACATGTGCAGCGTTATTTCACCGCAGTTCATCACCGCATGGAGCCTGTGTGGTTTTTTATTCCTGTGGTCATTGTGGGGTTTGTTCCATGGATATTTTTTCTGCCCAGGGCGTTTCTCTCGGTTTTTAATAAAGGATCGTTCAGAAGCGATGTCATCGGATCTTTTCTGGCAGTATGGTTTCTATCCATTTTTCTGTTTTTTTCTCTGTCTCATTCCAAGCTCGCTGGATACGTGCTTCCTGTTTTCCCGGCCATAGCTTTGCTGGCTGCTGACAGCATAAGCCGGGCATGGGACCAGGAAGGGGTTCCCTCCTGGATGGGGGTGGGTCTTCTGTGCCTGATATTGTTTTTTGCAGTGCTGCTCTTTGTTTTGAAATGGCAGATTTTCTTCCGGGACGTTCCGGAATGGTCTGCGATCACACGCAACTCTGCGCCGATGACTATTACTCTCGGCATCATTGTGCTTATATTGGCAGGCGTCTGGGGAATGCGGCGGGTGCCGGTATGCATTGCGGGCATCCTGCTGGCGCAGGTCCTGTTTTTATGGCAACTGGCATCGCTTGCTGCGGTTATTGACCCGTACCTTTCCACAAAAGCGATCGCCTGCCGGTGGAAAGAACTTCACCGCGCTTCCGAGCCGCTAGTCGTTTACGGCGCTTCCTATGAAAATTATTTTCAGACCCTGCCTTTTTACGCGCAAAACCGCGTGGCGGTATGGGGACCTCCGGGAGAACTTGAGACGGGATTTCAGCACGCCGCTGATGCCGCGGAATGGTATGTCCCTGAAGGGCAGATACGGTCCTCCCTGGGCAATCTTCCCGCAGGCGCGTGGCTGGCCACCGATGAAGAACACGCATCCCAGTTGGCTGGCGACCAGAGCAGCGGCCATTTACGGATCATGGAGAAAAGCGGTAGATTGATGCTGCTGCAGAAGGTTTCATGATGAAGCGATTTTTTCTCTTTGCACTTTTCCCTGTCTTGCTGGTGTTTGCCGGGTGCGTTGATCTTGCGGTTCAAAATCAGACGGTTATGGTCCCGGTCGATCCGGCCTACAGCATGTCTCTGGATCTCCTTTTCAATCCGGAAGTAAGTAACCCTATATTTAATGACCTGGCCATCCCGCAGGTCGCGGAAAACGTTTTGCTGCCGGAAGCCCCACGCGTGGAAAACCCGGAGCCAGGCAGACTGCTGGACGTTCTCATGAATCCTGCGGTAAAGGACCCTTTAGCCGCCATGCAGCGGGTGAGCGTTCCAATGGTTCTGCCCGTAGAAATTTCCCGGGTTGATCAATGGAAGGGCAGTCAATGCGGCATGATAAAACCGGTCCACGTTGTCTTCAGCCAGGCTGGATCATGGAAAATTTTCTGGGAACGGGTGATGACTCCGTATTCCATGCGCTTTCGCCGCATCCCGGCCGTTGATTTCAACAGATATTACGTTGTCGGTGTCTTTATGGGAACGAAGCTGACGCCCGGATATGAAATAGAAATACTTTCTACGGAAATTAAGAAAAGCCCGGGTCTCAGGCCCGTCATGACTGTTTTATACCGGGATATCCGGCACCCGCAGGCCATTTTCCAGCCAGGTTTTGTCGTCCATCCCTTCCATCTGATGCGCGTCCCAGCCTTCAAAGGGAAGATCACCTTTGTGGAAAGCCGGAAGTAGAGAGTAAACGCGCCGTAATGCCGATTTTTTCGTATAATTCTATTTCATCGGGGCGTCAGAGTCCCGGTGTTTTTTATTTATGGCCCTCTCCATCTCAACCAGTTCCCCTATATCGGAGGCGCGGACAATCCCCGCGCCTTATTTGTCTGTCGTTATCCCTGTTTTTAATGAGCAAAGCAATATCCGGCGTCTTCACGAATCCCTGACAAGGGTTTTAGGAAGCATCGGCAGGCCATATGAAATCATTCTTGTAGACGACGGCAGCACGGACGCTTCGCTCGGTCTTCTTCGCGATCTGGCGAAAACCGATTCCCATGTTGTCATTGTGGAGTTCAGCCGCAATTTCGGGCAGCATGCCGCCGTTTTTGCGGGGTTCGATCAGGCGCAGGGGAAAATCGTCGTAACGCTGGACGCCGACCTGCAGAACCCTCCCGAAGCCATACCGTCGCTCGTGGCTAAAATCGAGGAGGGCTACGATGTTGTGGGCGGCTGGAGGGAAAACCGCCAGGACCCGGCATACCGCAAAGCGGCTTCATGGGCGGTAAACCGCCTGACGTCATTAAGCACGGGCGTCCGCATGAAAGATTACGGCTGCATGCTGCGGGCCTACCGCCGGGAAATTGTGGAACAGATCTGCAAGTGCTCGGAAATATCAAGCTTTATCCCCGCCCTTGCCAATACTTTTGCCCGCAGGATAGCGGAAATCGAAGTCCCGCACAGAAATCGCGCGGACGGGCAGAAGTCAAAATATTCCCTGGTGCGGCTGGTGCGTCTTAACTTCGACCTGCTTACCGGGTTTTCGTTGCTGCCGATACAGGTGATCAGCGCTTTCGGGCTCCTGCTTTCGGTGACGGGAGTTGGCTTCAGCCTGTTTCTGTTTGTCCGCCGGCTTATTGTCGGTCCGGAAGCGGAGGGGTTGTTTACCCTGTTCGCCATCCTTTTTGCTTTCATCGGGATTCAGATTATGGCTCTGGGAATTATCGGCGAATACGTGGGAAGGATTTATAACGAGGTGCGCAAACGCCCCCGTTTCATAGTTAAGGCCGTTTACAGGAATTCAGAGGTGAAGGCATGAGAGCGGTGATATTTGCCTACAGTGAGATCGGCGTGACCGCCATTGAAACCTTGCTGGATCTTGGAGTTCAAGTGGCCGGGATCGTGACTCATGAGGATAATCCTGCCGAAATCCGATGGTTCCGCTCCGTGGGAGAACTGGCGCGCAAGCACGGCATTCCCGCCATCACGCCGGAATCACCGGACTCTCCGGAAATGCCGGCCTGGGTTAAGGGGAAAAAACCTGAGATTATTTTTTCTTTTTATTACCGGAGCATGATCCCCATGGAAATTTTGAAGCTGGCACCGAGAGGGGCCTATAATCTTCACGGGTCGCTCCTGCCGAAATTCCGCGGGCGCGCCTGCGTCAATTGGGCGGTCATTGAAGGCGCAGCGGAGACCGGCGTCACCCTGCATGAGATGACGGACAAGCCCGACGCCGGAGACATCCTTGGCCAGGAAGCGGTTGCGATCGGGGAAAATGATACGGCCCGGGACGTTTTTGACAAGCTTGTTCCAGCCGCCAGGAAGCTTTTACAGCGTGTTGTCCCGCTTATCATTGAGGGCCGGGAAACAAAGACCCCGCAGGATGAGAAAGAGGCCACATATTTCGGGAAGCGCGCTCCGGAAGACGGTTTGATTGACTGGAACTGGCCGGCCCGGCGCATTCATAATCTCATTCGCGGCGTTGCGAGGCCTTATCCCGGCGCCTTTACATTTTTGGGTGGGCGAAAGCTTTTCGTTCATAAGGGGTATGTGCTTGACCCGCAGGAAGTCGCAGGCCGTCTCGCTCACGCCAATGAAAAGCCTGCGGGCCAGTTGCTTGATCCGTGGGCGAAGGGCGTTCCGGTAGTTACGGGCGACGGTTTTTATCTGATGCAGGAAGTGCAGTTCGAGGGCGGAACGGCGCTTGCCGCCCGGGACGCGCTCGCGACACAGCGATCCGTTTTTGATTCTATCGTATCGATAACCAGGTAAGGGGGGAGTTTATGCGAGTATTGATCACCGGCGGAGCCGGTTTTTTGGGTTCACATCTGGCGGAAGGATTTCTGAAACGCGGGGATGAAGTCGTCGTCCTTGATATGGCGCCGTCCATCAAAGTCGAGCATCTCCTGTCCAACCCGCGCTTCCGGTACGTTCGGGATTCGATTTTCAACGAAAGCATGCTGGAAAGCCTTATCCTCAAATGCGATCTGATTTATCACATGGCTGCGGTGGTGGGAGTGGAACATTACGTCGGCGATCCCTATCAGGTGCTCAATGTCAATATTAACGGTACTCAAAACGTTTTGAAACTGGCGCACCGCTACAACAAAAAAGTCGTTCTGGCTTCCACGTCCGAAGTTTACGGGCGCAATACGAAAGTGCCCTGGAAGGAAGATGACGACCGCGTGCTTGGCTCTACGCGCATTGACCGCTGGTGTTATTCCACCTCGAAAGCGGTAGGGGAACATTTCGGTTTCGCATATCTCAAGCTTGGGCTGCCGGTGGTTATTGTCCGCTATTTCAATATTTACGGACCGCGTCTGGACAAGATCGATGTAGGCCGCGTGCTGACTATTTTCATGGGCCAGTTGCTGCGTCACGAGCCCCTTACGGTTATCGGCGACGGCAAGCAGACGCGCTGCTTCACTTATGTGGACGATTGCGTCCGGGCCACAATGGCCGCGGGCCTTGTGCCGGAAGCGGTTGGCGATATCTTCAATATCGGAGTGGACCGCGAAACAACGATTCTGGAACTGGCTGAAACAATGATCAAAATTTCCGGCGCCCGTTCCACCATTAAATTCGTGCCTCAGCAGAGCATTTACGGGGAAAGTTATGAGGATATCCCCCGGCGGGTGCCTGACAACACCAAGATGAAGACCATTCTCAAAGTCAGTCCGCAGGTATCTCTGGAAGACGGCCTGCGTAAGACGATCGAATGGTTCCAGAAGGCGTACTTCGAAGCGCAAAACGCCTTGAAGAAGTGACGCATTTTGTCATTCCCGAGGTCGTTATCGGGAATTCCTGCATAGAGGCCTTCGAGAGGGATCCCCGATAACACAATTCGGGGATGACAGCGACAGAAGGAGCTTGATGGTTCGACTCGCTCTAAAGATCGACGTTGATACCTATCACGGGCTTAAAGACGGAGTTCCGCGCCTGGCGTCGTTTCTTGCTCAGGAAAAGCTGCCTGCAAGCTTTTTTGTCACCATGGGGCCGGACCGTTCCGGCTGGGCGGCCAAACGATTTTTCACGCGCAGGGGATTTGCCCGGAAAATGCGGCGCACTTCAGCAGCCCGGATTTACGGCTGGCGTACTATTTTTTCAGGCACGCTCCTTCCGGACCGGCCCATGGCGGCCTCCTTCGCAGACCTTATGCGCTCGCTCCGTGAACAGGGGTTTGAAGTAAGCCCCCACGGCTACGATCATATCCGCTGGCACGACGAGGCGTCGGGCTGGGACAAGCAGCGCGCAAAACGCGAGCTGGAAAAGGTTTTCTCCATCTATCGCCGGATTTTTTGTTCAGACCCGCAAAGTTTTTCCGCGCCGGGATGGCAGGCCGGTGAAGGAACATGGCGCGCGCTGGAAGATTTCCGCCTGCTGTATCACAGCGATTCTCGCGGATCAGCGCCGTTTTATCCGGTTTTTCCTTCGGGCGTTTTGAAAACACCCGAAATCCCGACCACGCTCCCGACCTGGGATGAAATACTCGCCTGGGACGGCATGTCGGAAAACGACCTCGTGGACCAGACCTGGCGCCTGTTGTCGAGGGACCGGCTCAATGTGTGGACTATACATGCCGAATTCGAGGGCCAGGAGTATTTTGCTCGGTTCCGCCAGTTTGTCATGCGTGCCAAGGAATACAACGTAGAATGGATCTCTTTGCCGAAATTTGCGGCGGATATCACGGCCGGAAAGATTCCGACGGCAGGAATCTCTCAGGAAGAACTGCCTGGCCGTGCGGGAACCGTAACGTTACAGCAGGATAAAAACTGACCATGGATGAAAGATTCGTAAAAGAAGAAGGGCTCGAGGTTTTCACCGGCACCGAGCTGATCATTAAGGGCGCGCTGGAAAGCGGAGTGGGTCTGATTACAGGCTATCCGGGTTCCCCGGTTTCCGATGTGTTTGATGCCGCGAGCTCGCAGCGGGACCTGCTCAAAAAGCACGGCATTCTGGCGGCGATGGCAAACAACGAGGCCCTTTCCGCCGCGCGGCTGAACGGAGCCCGCATGGCCGGAGTCAAAGCCATGGCTGTTATGAAAAGCGTGGGCATGCATGTGGCCGCGGACGGGCTTGCGCTGGGGAATCTGTCCGAGCCGAATAACGAGGGTGGGGGCATAGTTGTCGTGGGCGACGATCCCTGGATCGATTCCACCCAGATCAATAACGATTCACGCTTTCTCAGCCAGCATCTGCATATGCCGGTGCTCGAGCCAAGCACGTTCCAGGAAATGAAGGATTGGGTGGGGGTGGCGTTTTCTCTGTCGTCCAGCGCCAATCTCTACATCACTTTTCTGGTTACAACCAATCAGGCTGACGGAGGGGGGACCGTCTGGCTTCACCCCAACCGCTATCCTGCGGTGAGTACGATCGCGCCGCTTTCGATCGAAAGCGAAAAGATTGATCTGGACCGGACGGTTCTCCTGCCGCCGCGTACCTGGCACCGCGAAGTGTCGCTTCCCCGGAGAATTGAAAAGCTCTGGGAACTGACGCGTGAACGCAATCTAAACCCGGTTTTAAACAGACAGACGGGCCGTTCGCCGCTCGGGCTGGTGTCTTCAGGTTTAAGCTATTGCTATCTTGAACACGCCTTGATGGAATTGGGCTTGAGCGGAAAAATTCCCGTACTCAAGGCCGGCCTTACATACCCGCTGGATCCGGAACCCGTTCTTACTCTTGCCGGGGAGGTCGACGCCATTGTCGTAGTTGAGGAAAAACGGGGATTTCTCGAACAGCAGATCACCGGTATTTTACAGGATGCGCGACAGTCCGGCAGCCTTAAAGAAATTCCTGAAATATGGGGCAAGAAGCTCCCCAAAGACCGCCCCGGATTTCCGGAAGCGCGCGGGCTGAACACGTCGCTAATAATTCAGATTCTGGTTCCTTTCCTGAAGGAATCTCTTGCCGGCCGCAAGGATATAGACTTCCAGCGCCTGGAGAAAGAAGCCGCCGTAGTCGAAGCCACCAGCGGCCCCGGGATCGAGTTGCCTGCCCGGACTCCTACTTTCTGTCCGGGATGCCCGCACCGCGATTCCTCGTCCGTGTTCCTGCAGATCAAGAAAGATTTTTCCAATCCGGTTTACATGAAGAAAGAGCATGGCCGGGATCCTGTGGATCTTATATTCCATGGCGAGACAGGCTGCTTCACCATGCTCATGTTTGAACCCAACAGGCCGCTGATGCATAACTATTCCGGCATGGGCATCGGAGGCGGCACGGGAGCGGGACTCGATCCTTTCGTCACGAACAAGCAGGTTGTTTTTCTCGGCGATTCCACATTCTTTCACAGCGGCATGATCGCCATTTCCGATTCCATCAAATCGGGACAGGACATAACCTACGTGATTCTTGATAACAAGACCACCGCCATGACGGGGCATCAGCCTACCCCCGGAACCGAATTCGATCTCATGGGCGATAACACTTTCGCCCAGAACATAGAAAGCATCGTGCAGGGAATGGCGCAGAAGTCGTCGCCGGGGTCCGCTATTCCTGTATCGCGCGTCAACCCGGCAGACCGGGACAAATACCGCACCCTGCTCGAGGAAACCGTTTTGAAGGACGGCGTCAAGGTTATCATCGCCGATAAGGAATGCGGCATTACCTTCCACCGGCGGAAAAAGAAGGAACGCAAAGCCATACTCCGCCGCGAGGGATTCCTGCCTCTGGAAACACACGTAAACATCACGCCTGAGGTTTGCGAATTCTGCCTGGAATGCACAAAGACCACCGGCTGCCCGGGATTAACAATTGAGCAGTCCATTCACGGTCCCAAGATCGCCACAGACCCAAGCCTTTGTGTTTCGGACGGGGCTTGCGTAAAACTGAAGAACTGCCCGTCTTTTGAGGAATTGATAATCGAACGAAAATCCCCGCCCCGCCATGCTCCCGTATTACCGGACCTTTCCCATTTGCCGCCCCCTCCCGCCGCTTCATTCGACAGGTTCTGGTACGGCTACACTGCGGGCGTGGGAGGGATGGGGCTGGGGCTTGTCTCAGCGATTCTCGTTCAGGCCGGGCAGAGGCAGGGTTATCGCGTATTATTTTCCGACAAGAAAGGCCTGGCGATCCGCAACGGCGGGGTATTCGGGCATATTATCTTCAGCAAGGAAGGCGGTGTTCTCGCGCCGCTTGTCCCTTATGGGAAAGCCGACCTTATACTTGGGATCGATCTGCTGGAAACAGCGCGTGGTCTGGACCCCCGGTCTAATCTGCGCATCGCTCATCCGGAGCGAAGCCGGGCGGTGGTAAACACGGCGGCTTATCAGACTATTTTGATGCTGCTCGGGCGCGATACCATGCAGGCTGCAGACTACGAGGCTGTTATACGCCGCATGGTCAGGCTGGACGCATTTGCCGGTTTTAATTTTTCCGCGATTTCTGAGCATTATTTTGGTTCGGCCCTTTATTCCAATATGCTTCTGCTGGGAACGGCGATACAGAAGGGCTGGCTGCCTCTGGATGCCGCCAACGTTGAATGGGCGATCGCGCAGTCTGTTCCCAAAGACGACCGCGCCTTAAACATCGACGCCTTCCGGGCAGGAAGGCTTCTGGCTGTGTCTCCAGGAAAATTTAATCTGCCGCAGCGGATATACACCTACCGCACGCTTCTGGCGGAAAAAATCGGGTATCTGAAACAGCTTTACGGCTCATCGACGGCCGCAGCCTACCGCGCGCTGGTAGAAGAAGCGATCCTGCATCTGCCGATGGATGATTCTGCGCACCTGCACCTGGCTCAGCGCGTTTATGACCTGATCTGCTGCGAAAATATCGCCTATGCCCGACGCTACGCGGATCTTGTGCTTAAAACCGCGCAGAAAGATCGTGCCAGCTGGGGATACCGCGCAACGCTTGCCGTGCTTCACCAGTCATTCCGGTTGATGGCCATAAAAGATGAGATCTATGTGGCGCATCTCCTGACCAGTCCCGAGAAAAAGCTGCGTGACCTGGAAAGATTTGGTATTGACGAGGCCAACGGGGATCGCGTGCGCCGTCTGCATGTGAACCGTCCCGAAATTACAGTTTTCGGCAGAAGTTTCCGCTGGAACATGACCACGCAGAACTGGCAGCTGAATATCGTGAAACGTTTGAAATTCCTGCGCCGCCTGTTGCCTGGCTGGCATGCGGATGAGAAGGCTTTCCGGGACTGGTATCTCGATCTGGCGGCGCGTTTTGATGCGGATGACGAGCAGAGTTACGCCTTGTGGTTGAAAATTCTGCGGTGTCCTGAGAATGTCCGCGGCTACCGGGAAGCGCGCGTGCCCCTTGTTCAGGAGGCGCGCAAACAGGCTGCCGCCTGTCTTGAAGAGCTGAACTCCAGGGCCTATCATAAGCATCAGAAAACGAACCGTGAAAGACGCAGGTAAGTGGCGGAGTGAATCGGCGTTCCCTTCTTTTTAAGCTTCTGGCCCTTGCCGGGGCGGCGGCCGTTGTCCCGGCCTTAATCATTACTCTCGTTCAACGTTCGATCAGTTCTCACGCCCTGGAAAACTCTATCCGGCGCCATCAGACGGAACTGGCCCGCCGAACAGCCAATGAGATCAACGGTGAAATATATGCCGCGCAGCGGATGCTTGCCTATGCCGCGCCGGATCCTGTCTGGCGCGCAGGTTCCGCCGCGGAACAGCGGCGCAGCCTGGCAAAACTCCTGAAATCGGTTCCCTCATTCCAGGAAGTAATGCTCGTCGACGCCATCGGCCAGGAGCGGATCAATCTCAACCGTAATGGAACCTCTTCTCCAAAAACGAAAAGGCCCGCGGGACTGGAAGAATCCTTCATCGGCACGCCGTTTTTTTCCGGAGGAGGCCTGCCGACGATTCTCCTGGGTGAGCCCCTGCGCCTTAACGGTCGTTCCAGCGGAGCGCTCATGGCCAAAATGAGTTTTTCCGAGCTGAGCAGCCTTATGGTGCAGGCCCATATAGGAGGACATGGCATGGCCTTCATTGTGGATCAGCAGGGAGATCTCATCGCTCATCCGGATGAAGAACGTGTTCTTGCCCACGCCAATTTTGCGGACCTTCCCGTAGTCAAAGAATGGCGGACACGTCCGAACGAGCCTTCCGCGCTCAAGGAATACCCGGACGAACGCGGTGTGCCGGCCATAGCCGTGGCCTGTCCCATACCGCTTTTGCACAGCGCCGTGGTTGTTCAGCAGCCGCGCGCCGAGGTGTATGAGCCGCTGATCCGACTGCGCGACGATTCTATCCTTTGTCTGTGCATCGGGCTTTTTATTTTCATCAGCCTGGCACTTGCCGTGGCATGGCGCATCCTGCAGCCGCTCCGTCAGCTGGAAGGAGCGGCGGAAGCGATCGGCCGGGGCAATCTGGATGTTGATCTTGATATAAAAACCGGGGATGAACTGGAGGATCTGGGTAAGGCTTTCAATCAGATGGCGGATTCCCTGCGCGCTCTGGAAACCATGCGCACGGACCTGATTAACATGATTATCCATGACCTGAAATCACCGCTTTCCACAATTCTTGCCAGCCTTGATTATTTGATCAGCGGAGAGCTGGGGACTCTGACGGAAGAACAAATGAAATTCCTGAATATGAGCCGCCGCGCCAGCCAGGATCTTCTGGGCATGATCCAGACACTGCTCGACATCGCAAAGATGGATGAAGGAAAGCTGGTGTTGGAGAAGGAATCCTTCGCTCCCCTTCCCTGGGCGGAAAAAGTCGTCCAGTCATTCCAGCCATCGGCGGAAATTGCCCAGAAAAAGCTGGTTCTGGAATCCCCGAATGCTCTTTCCGCAGCGGAAGGTGATGTCGCGCTCCTGAGTCGCGTGCTGGGGAACCTCATTTCCAACGCCCTGCAACACACCAGAATGAAAACGGGCGCGGTGACTGTCATCTTAAATTCCGATGACGGGCTATTACGGGTTGACGTTCAGGATAACGGAGAGGGAATTCCTCTTGAGCATCAGTCGGCGATTTTTGAGAAGTTTGTTCAGGTGGACGGCGGACAGAAACGTGTGCGCCGCGGCACCGGGCTCGGTCTCACCTTCTGTAAAATGGTTGTCGAAGCCCACGGAGGCGTCATAGCCGTACACAGCACTCCCCAGCAGGGCAGCACCTTCACCTTCACTCTGCCGCTTGCATAAGCGGTTTCCAAAGTCAGCGGGAAATAATCAAAGTGCGCAGGTTGTCGAGACGATCGATCTGGCGGGCGGTCCGGTTCCATACAGTATAGAAGCAGTGCAGACGATCGTTTCTTCGCAGGTCGTTAAGCATCAATACTCTGTTGCTGCTGTCAATGACTGGAGTCCCGGCATTTACCCGGATTTCAAACGCACGGTTCAGCCGGTCCCGCAGCTCAATCAACCCGGCCTGGACATCGACCGAATTAATGGAACCTTCTATTTCCCTTACAGCGCTGTAGTATTGCGGATCAGGCGGCGCTAGTTCATCGGATGAAGTAACTTCCATGGGTGCAACCGCCGATTGTTCCGCGTGCACGGGAAAGGTGATCATCCCGGCGGTCATCAGCAAAAACACAAACAGCCTCATGCCTTTTTGACAAGCCTGATAAAAGAAGGGTTGCCAACGGCTGAATTCAACCGTCTTCCCCTAGCCTTGGGAAAAACGGTATGATTCTGCTGGTACTCCCTGCGTCCAACGCCCCTTGCATAAAGAGCCTTGACGCGCTGCACTTAAACCATTTTTACGAGGAATGTAATGACTACAAATACAATTGTTTCAGCCCCCTATGTTTCAGCGCAGGAGATCCTGCGTAAACGCCAGCCGCACTTAGACGTATTCCTGCATCCTTCGGTCGTAGCCGTAATCGGCGCGACCGAAGCTCCAAACAGCGTAGGACGCACATTGCTGCAGAACCTGCTGGCTACGCCGTTCGGCGGTACCGTTTACCCCGTAAATCCAAAGCGTCCCAGCGTTCTCGGCGTAAAAGCGTATCCTTCCGTAAGCGCCCTTCCTGAAAAACCTGACCTGGCCATTATCATCACCCCAGCTCCCACCGTCCCCGGCGTCATTGAAGACTGCGTCAAAGCCGGGATCCCGGGGGCCGTTATTATCTCGGCAGGTTTTAAAGAGAGCGGTCCTGAAGGCGCAGCCCTGGAAAAGCGCATCAGCCAGATAGCGCAGGGAAAGATCAGGATTATAGGCCCCAACTGTCTGGGCGTGCAGCGTCCCAGTTCCGGTTTTAACGGTTCTTTCGCCCACGATATCGCCTTGCCGGGATCCGTGGGATTTATCAGTCAAAGCGGCGCTCTGGGTACGGCGATTCTGGACTGGAGTATTAAAGAGAAAGTGGGTTTCAGCAATTTCCTGTCCATCGGGTCTATGGTGGATGTCGGATGGGGAGATCTGATCGATTATCTTGGAGATGATCCGGAAACCAAAAGCATCCTTATTTACATGGAGTCTATCGGGGATGCAAAATCCTTTTTTTCCGCCGCCCGGGAGGTTTCTCTTTCCAAGCCGATTATCGTGATCAAGGCGGGGCGCACGGAATTCGCCGCCCGGGCCGCCGCTTCGCATACCGGAGCCATGACGGGGAGCGACGACGTCCTGGAGGCCGCTTTTCGCCGGTGCGGAGTGCTGCGCGTGAAGGAGATCGCGGATCTTTTCTCCATGGTGGAAGTCCTTGCGAAGCAATCTATTCCAAATGGTCCGAAACTAGGAATTATCACTAATGCCGGAGGGCCATCGGTTCTGGCTGTTGACGCTCTGACTACGGATCGCGGAGAGCTGGCTCCTTTGGCGAAAGAAACCATAGACAGTCTGAACGCGATCCTTCCTCCGCATTGGAGCCATAATAATCCGGTTGACGTGCTTGGTGATGCCAGTCCCGAGCGTTACGCCAGGGCATTCGAGATCGTTGCCAAAGATCCTACGACCGATGGCCTGCTGGTGATATTGACTCCTCAGTCCATGAGCGATCCTACAGGGACTGCGGAGAAGCTGGTTCCCATGGCTCAACTAAATAAACCGATTCTGGCCAGTTGGATGGGCGGCGCCATTATAGAAGACGGAGTGGAAATTCTTAAACGCGCCCATATCCCGACTTTCCCGTATCCCGACATGGCTGCACAGGCCTTTAACTACATGTGGCAGTACGGTTATAACCTGAAGGGGCTTTACGAAACACCGGTTCTGCGCAAAGGTTCGGCGGAAGAACTGCAGAGCCGCGAAAAAGCCTCGGCATTTTTGAAAGCGATCCGCGCCGAGAACCGGACGCTGCTCACTGAGGAAGAATCAAAATCTTTATGCGCTACCTACGGCATTCCAACCGTTAAAACGGAGATCGCCAAGTCCTCTACGGATGCGGTACATATTGCCCGGCAGATGGGATATCCGGTAGTCCTAAAGGTTTATTCGAAAACCATTACGCATAAAAGCGACGTTGGCGGTGTGCAGCTGAACCTGACCAATGCGGCAGAAGTTCGTGCGGCCTACCATACGATCGAGGACAACATCAAGAGACTCGGGAAAGAATCGGAATTTCTTGGCGTCACGGTCCAGCCGATGGCTAAATTTGACGGAGGCATTGAGCTGATTCTGGGAAGCAGCCTGGATCCGCAGTTCGGGCCAGTACTGCTTTTTGGCGCAGGGGGAACAATGGTCGAGATCAACAAAGACCGTTCTCTGGGATTCCCTCCGCTGACCACCGTTCTGGCTCGTCGTATGATGGAACAGACCCGCATTTATAAAGCTCTGAAAGGAATACGCGGTAAAGCTCCAGTTGATCAGGCCGCACTCGAGCAGCTGTTGGTCCGTTTCAGTGAGCTGATCGCGGAGAACCCCTGGATCAAAGAAATGGATATTAATCCGCTCCTGGCTTCCGCCCAGGGGTTGCTGGCGCTGGATGTCCGTGTTGTGCTTCATCCGCCGGAGACGCCGGAGGATCAGCTGCCCAGGCCTGTAATCCGTCCTTATCCCGCGCAGTATATTTCTGTAGGCGCTCTTAAAAACGGGCAGACGGTGACTTTCCGTCCGATCCGGCCGGAAGACGAGCCTCTTATAGCCAGATTTCATGAGACGCTTTCGGAGGAGTCTGTTTACCGGCGCTATCTGAAAACCATCAGCCTCAACGAGCGGGTTGCACATGAGCGACTGATCCGCCAGTGCTTCAATGATTACGACCGAGAAATCGCCCTGGTGGCGGAAAACCGCAATCCTTCTACGGGGGAATCGTCGATTCTGGGCGTGGGCCGGCTTAGCAAATCGAGGGGGCGTTCCGAAGGGGATATCGCCGTTCTTATCAGCGATCAATGGCAGCACCAAAACCTGGGGATGGAGCTGACGAAAAAACTCCTTGGGGTTGCCCGTGAAGAAAAACTCCGGAAGGTCACAGCCCGGATCCTGCCGGAGAATGTCGGCATGCAGCATATCTGCGAGAAGCTCGGATTCCGCATGCAGCGCGTAGCCGGAGAAGCGCAGGTCAGCGCCGACCTTGATCTTATCTGATTCGATTATTTATTTTGGGGGTGAATTCATATGCGTAAGCCGTTAATTGCCGGGAACTGGAAGATGTACAAGACGCTGAAAGATGCGCGCGCGCTGGCTCAGGCGTTGCGCAAGGATATTGACGGTCTGTTCACTGACCGGGAAGTGCTGGTATGCCCCCCGTTCACAGCGATACCGGCAGTGGCCGAAGCGTTAAGTGGCAGCACTATCGCATGGGGCGGACAGAACGCGCACTGGGAAAAACAGGGCGCATTCACCGGAGAAGTGGCCGCGGCCATGCTTGCCGATCTGGGATGCCGATATATCATCGTCGGCCATTCCGAACGGCGCCAGTACTTTACGGAAACGGACGCCACGGTGAACAAGAGGATGCACGGCGTTCTTGCTGCAGGCATAACGCCTATTGTCTGCATAGGTGAAACGCTGGAAGAGCGGGAATCAAACAGAACTTTATCAGTCATTGAGCGGCAGCTTAATAAGGGGCTTGTGGGCTTAAGCGCCGCAGCGTCAGCAGTTGTCGTAATCGCGTATGAGCCGGTATGGGCTATAGGTACGGGAAGGACAGCCACGCCTGACCAGGCGCAGGAAGTTCATTCGTTTATAAGACAGCAGTATGGGAAAATTTACAGTCAGAGCGCTGCGGAACAAATCCGTATTCTTTACGGCGGATCAGTAAAGCCGGATAATATGAGCGCACTTATGAAACAACCGGATATCGACGGCGGTCTGGTTGGCGGCGCCAGCCTGGAAGCGGAATCATTTAAAAAAATCGTTCATTATACGGTGTAATTACCGGGGTTTACCATGAGATTGATTTTAGGAGCTGATCACGCGGGGTATGAGATGAAAAAGGGGCTGATCTCATGGCTTAAGTCCGCTGCCGGCGGCCGGCATCAGGTCCGGGATATCGGCACATATTCTCCGGAACCCTGCGATTACCCGGACATAGCTGAAAAAGTATCACGAATGGTCGCAGGCGGCCGCGCGGCCAGAGGAATTTTATTGTGCGGCACAGGCACAGGAATGGCTATTGTGGCTAATAAAATAAAAGGCGTCAGGTCTGGAGTAGCATGGATCCCTGCGGCCGCGGAGCTGGCCGCCGAACATAACCATGTCAATGTGCTTTGCATCCCTTCAAGGTTTACCACACTTCAGAAGGCTGAAAAAATGATCCAGGCTTTCCTCAAAACAAAATTTGCCGGGGGAAGACATGCGCGCAGGGTAAATAAAATTGATGTCCTTGATCAACGGATAAGGTCTAGGTGATAGAGCTTACCGCCGCGCTTGTTTTATCGGGTCTGGGTTTGATTCTTGCGCTTTGTTACAGGTTGCGCCGGGAAATCCGGGACCTGACTACCTTCGAGAAAATCGCCGGCCAGCTTTCCAGCCCGCCCTTTCTTCAACCTACCGCAAACGCAGTATCCCGCATTGCCAGAGATGCGTTGATTCCGGTTGACGCCTGTCTTTTCTTTCTCAGCTGTCCGGAAGACGAACTTTTAACGTTCGTCGGCGGCGACTGGAAGAAAGTACCGGCGTTCGATGCGCAGAATCTTAATATTGCAATGACGGGAAATACTCCCCTGATGGAAACATTTCGGAGCGGCCGGGAAATGATTTATGAAGCCGGCGCTGCCGGAACAATTTGGGAAGGAGATCCGCTGCTTAAGCGCGCGCCGTACAAGACGTTGATATATCTGCCTCTACTGATGGATCGGCAGGCCATCGGCGTTATGGCGCTGGGGCTTCTGAAGGAGAAAAGATTATCCTCAGGGGATATGCGTCTGGCGCGGGTTATCTCCCGGCAGGCGACCGTGGTATTGGAACATTGTTACCTTTTTGAGCGGCTGCGCACGGCCAATGAGAAGCTTGAACAGATTAATCAGTTGAAAAATGAGTTCGTCAGCATGGTCAGTCATGAACTGCGCACGCCGTTGACCACCATAAAAGGGTTTGTCTCCATTGTTCTTGACGGCGAGGTGGGGCCGCTTAATCTTCAGCAGCAGAAGTTTCTTGATAATTCTCACCGGGCGATCGAACGCCTGACGCTGCTGGTATCCGATCTTCTCGATATATCCCGCATAGAGGCCGGCCAGTTGCAGATGCATTTCAAGCCGATTGATCTGAAGGACCTGGTGCAGAAGGCGGGCGCGAATTTCGCCCATCAGATTAAAAATCTCGAATTCATCCTGAATGTTCCGGAAGTTCTTCCTCCGATTATGGGCGATCCGCAGCGCCTGATGCAGGTGCTTGATAACCTGGTTGCCAACGCCATAAAGTTCACCTCAAGAGGCAGCATCAGCATCGCGGTCTTTGACAAGGGAGACTACGTGATAGTCTCCGTGCGGGATTCGGGCGAAGGCATACCTTTTGAAGAACAAGCGAATATCTTCAAGAAGTTTTATCAGGTCAAGACCGGCGGCGTCTGGCCCGGCAAGGGGACGGGACTGGGGCTGGCCATAGTCAAGGCAATTGTGGAAGGCCATCATGGAAAAATCTGGGTGGAGTCCGAACCCGGGAAAGGCTCCGATTTCAGAATTATTCTGCCGAGGGCGCATACGGATTTGTCTGTACGCGCCTTCATGCCCCTCTGATGATCCCGTCAAGCACCATTACTAAAATCACGGAAGAGAAGCTTTCACCCGCGCAGATTGCGGAAGAATTTAATTTGCCGCTATCTCTGGCGCAGGTGCTTTGCGCGCGCGGATACGATACTTCGGCGAAGGCGCATTCATTCCTTGACCCCGGCCTGGACGATCTGGAAAACCCTGAGCGCTATCCAGCCATGGCTATGGCCGCATCGCGGCTGATGCAGGCTGTGCGAAAGGAAGAGACCATCGTCATTTATGCGGACCGCGATGTAGACGGCCTGACCGGCATGGCTATACTGGCGCGTAGCCTGCGCACTCTGGGAGCGCACGTGGTATGGGGAAGTCCCCTGCGGGGACGCGGTGTCGAGCATGCCGTACTGGAAACGCTTGCTGCGCATAAACCAGGAATCTGTATTTTTGTCGACTGCGGATCTTCGGACGAATCGGAGCTTGCCTGGCTCAGGGCGCAGGGAATAGATCTGATGGTCGTCGATCACCACCGCGTGTCTGAAGAACGGTTTAAAAGTTCGGAAGGAATTTATTGGATTCATTCCAGTGCGGGTAAAGATAGTCAGGAAGCGCCGGCAGGTTCAGTCATGGCTTTTAAGCTGGCCCAGACTTTATGGTTTTCTTTTCTGGGGTCAGAAGATCCGGCGAGGCTGGATTATTTCCTGTTCGATCATCTGGACCTGCTTGCTCTGGGGATACTTGCCGACCGCATGCCGGTAACGGGTGAAAACCGTATTTTTCTCAGGCATGGACTTCAACGGCTGGCCGCTTCGCGAAAGACGGGGCTTTCGGCGTTAACGCGGTTCTTCCGTTTGTCTCCCCGTCCCAGACCGATTACAGTCCATGAGGCGACTTGGCGTCTGATCCCAATGCTTAACGCTGGCGGGCGTCTAGGCAAACCGGAATTGACCGCAACGCTTTTGACAACGGAAGACATACTTTCGGCGCGTCAGTGCATTGATGAACTGATCAAACTTAACAGCCTGCGCCGGGACGCTCAGGCCAGGAGTCTCGAGGTTTTTGAAAAAGCCGTTCTGGAACAATGCTTTGTTGATCAGGATCCCGTTCTTGTGGCTATAGCCTGCGGCCTTGAGCCTTCGGTAACGGGCCTTGCCGCTCAGGCGATTGCCCGAAAATATAATCGCCCGGCGTTCCTTTTCGTCAGACAGGGTAATCTTGCTGTGGGGTCAGCAAGAGGCACGAACGATGCCGATCTATACTCCTGGATAGAAAAACATCGTGACTGCGTGGTTAAATTCGGCGGTCATCAGGGAGCCGCAGGCTTAACTATCAATGCCGACGTTTTTGAAACGCTGAAAGATCGCCTCCTCCTGGAAGCTTTCAGGGTCGAGGCCTGGAAACTGCCGGACGATATTGAACCCGAAGCGGAAATAACGCTTGAACAGCTGGACGAATCCTGGTGGCGTGAATTGCAGCGGCTGGAACCCTTTGGGCCGGGGAACCCCTGCCCCTGCTTTCTTGTTCAAAATGTCCATGAGATTGTTCCGCTTTCTAAACGCAAAGCGGCAAAGGCTGCAGAGGACAAACTGGCCAGTCCCCTTGCCGTATGGCTGAAATCCGGCGGGATTCAATTGCTGGCTGAATTAGATATGCCGGAAATGGGAGGCGATTCCGTACTCACTCTTGGCCCGGGGTCATGGTCTGTTGTTGGGTATCCCGTTGCCGGACGGAAAAACGAGCCGCCATTCAAGTGGGTGGTACAAAAAGCGTGGAGGACAAATGACTGAGAAAAAATCGGCAAAAAAGATTTCGATAGCTGTCATAGGCGGAAGCGGGCTTTATGCCATGGAGGACCTGAAGGAGATCCGGGAGATCCGGATAAAAACTCCTTTCGGCGACCCTTCTGATGCTCTCATCTCCGGCGTTCTCGAAGGAACGCCCATTGTTTTTCTCCCGCGTCACGGGCGCGGGCACGGTTACAATCCCAGCGAGGTGAATTATCGCGCCAATATCTTCTCTCTGAAGACTCTGGGTGTGGAACAGATCATTTCCGTTTCAGCCTGCGGCAGCCTGAGGCATGAGCTGGCCCCGCGCGATATGGTTTTCCCAGACCAGACCTTCGACCGGACGAAAGGCAGGGCAAGCACTTTTTTTGAAAAAGGAATCGTGGCTCATGTGGGGATAGCCAATCCTTATTGTCCCGAGTTGTCGATGCGTCTCTGCGGCGCCGCCGCGGAGCTGGGTTTTAAGACGCATCGCGGCGGCACCTATGTCTGTATTGAGGGACCGCAGTTTTCCACAAAGGCGGAATCGAATGTATACCGCTCGCTGGGATTTTCCGTTATCGGCATGACCAATCTGCCGGAAGTGAAGCTGGCGCGCGAAGCGGAGATCTGTTACGCGGCTGTAGCGCTCGTTACGGATTACGACGTCTGGAAGGACGACGAACAGGTCAGCGTCGATAAAGTCATAGCGAACCTGACGGCCAATACCGCGAACGTCAAGAGGCTGCTTAAAACGGTTGTTTCCCGTCTGGCGCGCGAACGGAGCTGCGAATGCGCATCGGCGCTGCGGTACGCCGTTCTGACGGATCGCGAAAAAATCCCGTCTGGCGCGAAAAAGAAACTCGCGCCTTTGATCGGGAAATATATCTAGAAAACGGCCTGCTCTGCACTGGAAATTAGATCTCCGGACGTGCTGGAGCCGGAAGTTTCGGAACTGGTTTTCTTTGATTTTTTTGATTTCTTCTTTTTCTGAGCGCTCTTCGCCTTCGCGGTTTTTAGTGGTTTGGCAAGAGAGGCAGAAAAATCCTTTGTGGCTTTATCGATATCAGCCTGGTACCAGTTATCGCTATTCTGTCCCAGAGAAGACTTGCGCGCGGAGGCGAAGTCTGTTAATAAGAAACAGAAAGGCAGGAAAATGCAAAGGAAGCAGGATTTTCGGGCCATTTTCATACAGGTCTCCTTTTGAATTATTTGACGCCACCTGTTAGAGCCCGCGCAGAAGATAAAATTCATTTATTTTTTCGAAATTATTCGATAAACTTAACCAGCACATGTACTATCATCGAAGCCTATTCCTGATGTTTCTGGCCGGCATGTTTTCGGGCATGCCTGTTCTGGCCGTCACGGAAATCAACCCTCCTTTCAGCGTCTCCGCGCGCTACGGGACAATTACGGATTTCTATCCCGCAGCGGCCGCAAAAAATGGCGAAATCAATCTGCGCAACACGCCCTTCGTGGTGCTCATTCAGGATCTGCACGCCAATGTCGGGGTTCAGAAGAATATTGCGGCAACGCTTTACCGTTTGAACCAGACCAATAAAATGGGAAGCCTTCTGGTCTGCGTAGAAGGGGCTTCGGGAGAAGGAGATGTTTCACTGCTGCGCAGCCTTCCGGGGCCGATCCGGCATAGCTTTGAAGCTATGCTGCTTCGCAAAGCCTATCTTACAGGAGCCGAGCTCGCCGCCACTGAGGAGGCGGCTGACTGGTATCAGCAAAAGTATGTGATTACAAACAGGATAATGTCCATGTTTTCCAGCTCAAACCGTCCGCAGCCTGTGACGCTTTCTCCGATACGGCTTTGGGGCGTGGACGACCCTGAACTCTACCGCAAGAACTGGCGGGCGGCCAAATATGTCGATAAGAACCGGTATGAGGCGCTGCAGTATTTGAAAAGCACGAGAGCGATGCTTAAGGAAGGCGGTTCAAAAGTTCTGCAGGACCATTTGGATTTAGTTGTGAAGCTTTTGCTGCTGCGCCTGCAGCCTCAGGAATATAAGGATTATTTGAAGCACCGTTCTCTTAACCCGGGGGGGCCTGAGGCGTATCAGGCGACCCTGGAAGCTGCTGAAACTTACTATGTGGCCGCAAACAAACGCAGTGATGCCATGACCAAAAATCTTCTTAACGCAATGAGATTTCACCCCGGCATCACCGCAATGATAACCGGCGGTTTTCATACCCAGGAAATCGCCGCCAACCTTAAACAAAAGAATATCCCGTATTTAGTCATCACGCCGCGAGTGGAAGTCCTGGATCAGGACGAAGCCTACCGCGCCCGCCTTCGCGAAGAGGAATAAAATATCAGTCAGGTTGTTTGCCCTGGATATTGGAGTCTGCGACGATTTCCGGGACGATGTTTCCGTAGTGGCGGGAATCGCGAAGGGCATATTCGTTGCGGATAGCGTCAACGGGCGACCAGAACCAGCCTCGTGGGTCCCATACCTGCGCCAGTGAATAATGAAGAGCGATTTCCTTGAAAGCTTGAGCCGCATTGTCGTACTCATGTTTTAGATCAAACGCTTTTCCCAGAATAAAATATGCGGCGCCGACATCGTTTAGGGCCCAATATTTGAATATTTTCTGTTTATCGTCCGTAAAACCGTCGTAATGAACCGTCTGCCCGATCTCGTTTAATTTTTTCTGCTGCAGGGCAATGGCAAAAGACCGCCATTGTTCGATTACGGCTTCCGCCTGATCGATTGCGGTTTTAAGATCGTGCTGGTCCAGGGCTTTCCAGGCTCTCACGGTCATTTGCTCGGAATTGCCGTAGAGTATGCGGGGCCTTGGGTGATTAACCGTCCGGATTTCGGCAATATTAATAGAAACCGGGTGAACTCCATCAATGTGACCTCCAGCCAGCGGGTCTTCCCCGAGGCCGGCGAAGCAGCGCCAGACCGAAGCGATCAGGCTCGAAGCCGGGCTGTCTATCCCGTCTGGAGGAGAAGCCCAGCCATCGTGAAAAAACTTCCCGGCGGTGGCGTACGGATAGGCGGCTCCCGATTTATGCGGCAATGCGGCGAGATCGAAATTTTCAGTCATGATTCTGGCTTTGTCAAAGTAATGCCGCGCCAGAAGGGCGTTCCCCTGTTTCCTTGCGCAGGAAGCCATAGTGTTGAGGCTGTTGATATACTGCCCCATTCCTTCGTACCAGATCAGGCGGGTGCGGTTTGTTAAATCTGCTTCCGGTTTGTCGGTGGGATCAACGCCCAGACGGTCTCCGACCTTGACTTCAAAGGCTCTCTCCGCCCCACGCATCAGACGGTCTGGATCTATTCCACTCTGACGCAGGTTGTCCGGCCCGATGGCCGAAATCAGCCAGGTTACCGTATCAAGCGCCCTGATCCGATCCTCGCCTTCCGGGGTTACACCGCGATTCATGGCGTAAGCCAGAGGATCAAACGCGTATCCGGTCAGCCATTTACTGACGTGATCACGCTCTTCCGATATCCATACGCGGCTGCTTTCATCAAGCATGGAAGACCTTAGCAGTTCAGAAAGAAGCGCATAATAACTCAGATTATTTTCTGTGGAAAGAATCTTCCGCCATGGCGCGCTGCCCGTGTCGTCAAGAGGACCCATGGACACCCCGCCGTTCATATGGGGAATATCATGAGCAATCCAGCCGGCAATATCGAGAGCCAGATTGAAGGAATCTTTATCATGCGCGGTGTTTCCCAGTCGCGCTGCAAAAAGCCCCATCCAGGCATTTGGCCCAACATGAATGGTTGTTTCAATTCCTTCGCCGCCGAACTCCGCGTTGTAAAAATTGCTCAGTCCGGAAACTCCTGCGCGATAGCCCGGCTGCATCGGGCCTGTCGCCCAGGCTTTTCTAAAGAATTCAGAGATGCCCTTGGCGCGTTTTAAATCGCCAAGGCGGATTGCCAGCAGGCCGACAGCTGCCTGGTCGTAAGTGGAAGCCTGCTGAGCAAGCTTGGGATCCGATGTCCCGACAAAACTCAGAAAAAGGCCGGTCTGGGGAACCCAGTGATAGTTAACCAGATTCGCATAAATTGCTTCGACTCTTCCGGGGGTAATATAAGGAGCAACTGCTTTCAGGGAAGTTATGCTTGGGGAATGAAGCAGCATGGCGTGTGGCAGCTGAGATTTTAACAGCAGAGTTGTTTCGCTGGAGGCATATGTAATAGCGGCAATTAAAAAATTGAGGAGTAGTAACTTGATGATCTTGGGGTGGGAGGTCCTCATGATCGCATTGACATGTACCCCTCCCTCAAGATGTTGTCAACAGGATCGTTAACACAAATTAACAGTTTTACAACTGTTAAGTGATATTTACCGGGACTTAAGAACTATAAAATTTTCGTACCTGAATACCTTCACGACGTGGGCCCCCCCGTCGTCATCCTCCGCGGTCGTCAGCGGGGGATCCATCATTTCCATTTGATTTCTCTTTCAAGAAATGGTGTTTATTGTTGTGCCCGACTC